>Ga0067045_1003250_pt1 | contig 48684 bp, 38 predicted proteins | sample TerdegcTABiofilm_FD_59184 | JGI IMG/M metagenome (GOLD analysis project Ga0067045, IMG submission 59184) | Combined Assembly of (Gp0054472, Gp0054536) Wastewater bioreactor microbial communities from Singapore -Terephthalate degrading...
GGGAGAGGGCTCTGTCATTCCGGGCGGTTGCAAGTCCCCTCTCCCTTCGGGAGAGGGCTAGGGTGAGGGTGCAAAAAAAGAAGCGTGCCACGATCTTAACATTTGCCGCAATTCCGAGACAGTTTCGGATGCCCATCCCACAACGAGGATGCCCGTCCCGCCCGCGAGACGCCCGTGAGTTTTCACGATTGGTTCAAAAAAAATGTGGAATTTTTCTAATAATGTGATAGGGGGACTCGAAAACCGACTTTGAGGTGGTTCTCATGATCAGGATTTCGTTGGTGGTTTTGCTCGCTGTCCTGTTGATGGCATCCGGCCCCCTGTGCCAAGCTGAAGAGGGAAAGCTCATTCCTGTCAAGCCAAGCTTCAATGATTCTCCCACCGCACCGCCTGCTCCTCAGGACCCGTATGCCCAGGCCGCTCCTACTCCGAGGGAGCAGATGTACGTTTTTTGGATCCTCGGGAAAGTCCTGAGCTATCCCATAGATACCGCTGAATCGTACTTGTCGAGCTGGTGGCAACGGCGACAAGCTGCTCCCGTGGTGCAGCCGGCTTCGGCTCCCGCTGCTCCCAATCCCTTTGATACAATCGATTCCCGGCAAATCCCTCCGGCCGCTCCGGTCGCCGCCGGCCCGAAAGATGCCCGGTGATTCCCGGCTCCTACGACGCCACTCGATCGTCCAGGCGGGGCATTCTTTTCTTGCAAGCCGGGCATTGGAGGATAACACCCTCTTTCTTGCTGAATCGCTCCTCCAAAAGCGGTGAATCGCAGTCAGGGTTCGAACAGGGTATGCTCACCGGCTTGTTCCACAGGGAATAGTCGCAATCGGGGTAACGATTGCAGGAGTAAAAGGTCTTCCCTTTCTTGGATCGCCGTTGGACCAGCTCTCCGTTCCCGCACTTCGGACAGGGCACTCCCGTGCCGAGCGGTGCCGCTGTTTTGCAATCCGGATATCGGGAACAGGATAAGAAGGGACCCGTCCTTCCTTCGCGGATAACCATGGATGCGCCGCACACCTTGCAAACTTCGTCCGTTGGAATGGGTTCCTTGGCTTCTGCCTGTTCTTCCGACACATTTCGGGTATAGCCGCACTCCGGAAATCCCGAGCACCCGAGGAATAGCCCGTATCTGCCCGATCTCAGCACGAGGTGCCTTCCGCACTCAGGGCAGATTACTCCCGTCGCAATGCCATCCCTCTTGACGTTCCTCATGCCCTTCCGGGCCTCAAGGAGCGAGGCTCGAAAGGGCTGATAAAAGCTTTCCAGGGTCTCTGTCCAGGAAGCCTGTCCCTCTTCGATCAGGTCGAGGGAAGACTCCATCTCGGCAGTGAAGCGTGTATTGAGCAACTGCGGAAAACTGTCGATGAGGAGTGAGGCGATGATGCGACCGAGAAGAGTGGGCTTGAACTTGCCGTCCTGCAGCTCGACGTATTTCCGCTTCTGAATGGTGGTAACAGTCTCCGCATAGGTGGAAGGTCTGCCGATTCCCTGCTCTTCCAGCTCCTTTATCAGAGAGGCTTCATTAAACGCGGGTGGTGGCTGCGTGAAGTGCTGTCTGGGGGTCAGCTTCTCGAGCGTGAGCACATCTTTGCTTTTCAACGGTGGTAGCTCTCGTCCGGCATCGTCCTTTTCCCCGTTCCTAGCCTCTGTGTCTTCCTCTCTCGATGGACCATAGATCTTCAAAAAGCCCTCAAACTTCATGACCGATCCGGTCACGCGAAAGGTCAGCGGCCCCGAACGAATGCTTGCAGTGGTGAGATCGAATATCGCCGGTGCCGCTTGGCTGGCGAGGAATCTGTTCCAGATGAGCGTGTACACGGCCAACTGGTTCTTATCCAGAAAACGCTTCACCCTTTCCGGCGTATAATCGAGGGATGTGGGCCGGATGGCTTCGTGGGCCTCCTGGGCCGACTTTCGGCCTCGATAGACGTTGGGCTTCTGAGGCACAAATGCCGGTCCGTATGTTTTCTCGATGTATGAAAGAGCTGCGAGCTGAGCCTCCTGAGCCACCCGGGGCGAATCGGTCCTCATATACGTGATGAGGCCCACCGAGCCCTGATCGCCCAGCTCGATTCCCTCGTATAACTGCTGAGCTACACGCATGGTGCGGCTGCTCGGCATGCGAAGCTTCCTGGAAGCTTCCTGCTGCAACGTGGACGTGATGAAAGGAGGGGGCGGCTTTCTCGCTCGCTCCCGGCGCTTCACGTCCTGCACTTCAAATGGATGCCCCTGAGCAATTCTGGAGAGCTCCGCAGCAGTTGCCATGTCGCGGATTTCGGCTTTCCGGCCGTCTACTTCAACCAACTTGGCATCGAACAGAGGCGGTACCCCCGCATTCAGAGTAGCGGTGACAGTCCAGTACTCCTGAGGCACGTATGTGTCGATCGCGTTCTGCCGGTCCACGATCATTCTGAGAGCGACGGACTGGACGCGGCCAGCGCTCAGGCCGTACCTCACTTTGTCCCAGAGGAGAGGACTCAATTGATACCCGACGATTCGATCCAGAATGCGCCGAGCCTGCTGGGCGTTGTACTTATTTTCATCCAGGCGGCAAGGAGAAGCTATGGCCTCTTTGATAGTCTTCTCGGTCAGCTCGTTGAACAAGACCCGATAGACCCTATCCTTGGGCTTATCGAGCTCCTCACTGAGGTGCCATGCGATGGCTTCACCTTCCCGGTCGGGGTCCGTAGCCAGCAGCACCCGTTCCGCCTTCTTGGCTGAGTCTCGAAGAGCCTTGATGACCTTCTCTTTGCCGGGAATCACCTCATAATGGGGTCGAAACCCCTTCTCTACATCCACCCCAAGCACCGAATCCTTGTATCCTTTCGCCCGGTCCGAGAAATTTCCAGACCTCTCGGCTTTCATGGGCAAATCCTTCACGTGCCCGACAGAGGCTTTCACGTCGTAATCCGGCCCAAGATATTTCTTTATGGTTTTTGCCTTTGCGGGAGATTCGACAACAACCAAAGTTTTTTCCATCAGGGCAAGTCCCTCCACGTTTCCCGGCAATGGTTTAAAGATCTGGATCGATCTGAAAAAGTCAAGAGCGCGCCGCCAGAAACCGCTTCGCTCAGCCTCGTACGGTAATGCCGCGCCGTGTGAAAATGGCGAGGGGCACTCCACTGCGAGCCAGCGAGTCACTGCCGGGCACACAGTGCAGGCAGAGCAACTCCTTCCCGACGCATGTCCGCAGCGCTTCCGAGTTATGACAGATCTGGTGGCTAATCGCTCGTGCTCTTTTCCCTATGCCTGTTCATCGTTCTCCGTTCGAGATTCGGTCTCGGGCAGAGCTCTCAATACGTTCCTCTCTTCTTGGCAAACATTTTGCCCGGGTATTGGCGCACCAAACCTCTGAGCTCGAGGTCCAGGAGCATGGCCGCCATTTTTCCCGGTTCAACCTTGAGCATTTCGCAAAGGAGATCTATTGGCACCGGATCGGGGTCCAGAGTGTCCATGAGAGCGCGCTCGTCTTCCGCGAGCTCACCGCCCTGGTGCGAGGACACGAACAGAGATCCCTGATCGTCGGACGGGCGCGAGGAGAACAAAGAATCGATGACGTCCGATGCAGACTCGACAAGACCTGCGCCATCTTTGAGCAAGGAATGCGGTCCCTGCGAACGCACATTGAGCACGCTGCCGGGCACGGCAAACACGTCCCGATTCTGATCCAGCGCGTGGCGTGCCGTGATAAGTGACCCGCTATTCATGGCGGCTTCCACCACCACGACCGCCTTGGAGATCCCGGAGACAATCCTGTTCCGCCGATAAAAGTTCGTGGCATGAGGTGCTATGCCTGGTCTGAATTCGGTCATCACTGCGCCGGAAGCAGCCATTTCCCGCACGAGGTCTGAGTTTTCCCGGGGATAATCGATGTCGATGCCGCAACCCAACACCCCGATGGTCCTTCCCCCAGCCTTCAGGGCTGCTCTGTGGCATGCGGTGTCGATTCCCCTGGCGAGCCCGCTGACAACGGTGACCCCGGAACGAGCGAGATCCCTGGAGATGGCTTCAGTCATCTCTATGCCATAACGAGTCGGGTTCCTGGTGCCGACCACGGCCACTGCCCTCACATCCTCTTTCAACAGATCGCCGCGAACAAAAAGCAGTGCAGGAGGATCATAAATCTCTTTCAGATTTTCAGGGTATTCAGGATGCCAGCGCGTGATCACGCGTGCGCCAAGCTCTTCGATTCTTTCCATCTCGTCGAGAATGGCCTTGTCTGGCGGAACGTACGACGCGATCACAGCAGCGAGTTTTTCACTTAATCCCGTCCGCCGTCGAATCTCTGCTGCGGTTGCTTCCATTGCCGCCCGCGGGCTGCCGAAGGCATCGATTAGCCTGGCAATGCTGAGAGGCCCTACCCGCGGTATCCGCTCCAGCGCTAACCAGTCGTACAGCGGGATATCATCGCACTGGGGTACCGTGGCCATCAGATTGCACGCAGTCCTTCGTTCTTCTCCACGGGCCCGCGTGTCGCTCCTCGGCACGCGAACAGAACCTCCTCCCTCTGAACCCACCGGCCGGATCTCGGCGTCCATACCGGATTCCCGGGAGTGGCTAGGATTGGCATTGCCTGGTTTTATGGAGAACGTCAGCTACGATAGAGCACGAGGCGTGGAGTGTCAAGCGCTTCCGATTTCACGCGCGTGTGCCTTCAAATCCGGACTACGCGAGAGCGACCGTGCACGGGGGAAATCTCGACGGGTCCTCGGGTGAGCATGGGGCAAACGTTCGCCGAGACGGACACGGACCGTAATGTTTCGCTGTGCGTCTTTCGAGGCGACAAGTCTGGCTTCCTCGAGGTGCTGAAAGAGGGATTCAGTGCTCCGCCGGTTCAGCGCCGCGTGTCAGCCCTGCAAGAAGGGAATGATGCACCCTCGAGGCTCCCTGCATCCGGTCACGAATCGCTCGGGACAGTATGCAGGGGAAGGGAAACACTAGGGCTTCTTCGCCTCTGACATGCAGCGGCGTCACTGAGCACTCTAATCGGATACACTTTTAATTATGTCCCCAGCCTGAATCTCCTCTCTCGATCGGGTGATAAGAAGAGTGGAATTCTTCTCGAACGCGTGAAGCACCATCCCTTCGCCGAGGTACCGGTCGGGAAGGGCAACGAATCTCGATGGAAAGTATGGATCCGGCGTGGGCTCGGACGGTCGATAAATGTTCACGAGCATCCCTTCGGTCATCCCGTCGCATTCCCCTCTGTTGACAAATACGATGTCATTCTCGAGATTATGAACATCCTGATACCAGGTGCTTCTCGATGCAGATTGGAGAATGGTGCCGACGAGCATTCTGTGCGTCTTGGTGGGCACGATCTCTTGTTCACGAGGCGTGAACAGACAGATCTTGTCACCTCTTTCGATCTCCACATAACTGTCGAGAATGATCGCTGTGGCCAGGTCATGGCTCGTACTGGTAATCTCGATCTCGCCCACAATCTCCGACAGCCAACCGATCTGCTTGTTCGGATTCAGCGGATGGCTCAGAGGCCCGCGATCACGGTAGATTCCAAAGCGATCTCCCACCAGGATCACCTGCTTCTTTGATGGACGAAATCTCACGTACACCAGATCGCGTTCAAGGAAGCTGTCCTTGGTCACTTCGGGCGAGCTCACAATGTATCCCCACACTCTGATCGGTCGGGAGCTCAGCTTAAACTTGAAGTAATGCTTTGAATAGGGAATACCTTTGTGAGGAACCTTATCGACCAGGAAACGGACATCGTCCGGTATCCCGGTGGGCTCCTCGTACGTTTCGTTGAACACTATCCCGGAAGTCCGCGCGGCATAGAGATTTACCGCGGTTCCCGGTGTCAAGGGTTGTCTCTGTGGCGTTCCTCCTCCCTGTTTGATCAAGAGCGCGGGGTTCTGATTCCACAGGAAGAGCCATAACGCGGGATCCGAATAGTAGTATCCTGCAATCCCATATAAGGTGTCGCCTCGTTGTACCGTGTATTGGGCTTCCGGCCTGGGAAAGAGCTCGAAGGCATGCGCCGGCCCCCCGATGAGAACCACAGTGAGGGCTAACAGGGTGAGAAGAAGTGCTTTTTTGGACATGAACTGCCTCCGGAATCCCGATAATCTGGTTTAGGAAACAATTTTAACATACTAGTTTTTTATATAGTTTTTTTCGTAAAATGTCAACGGGAAAAACGCCGTTGCTCTCTTCAGTCGCACTCTGGAGGAGCACTTCTCACGAATCCCGAGACGTCCGTACAAAAAAAAGGCGGCCTCAGGGCCGCCTGCGATTGCATGGAATGACAATGCTCATACATGGTGACCATGATGGTCAGACTTGATTCCGTAACCGAAGACTATCGCCTTGAAGTTCTCTGACACCGTTTCTCCGGTGGTAGCCAGGTACATGTGTGCGACCAGGAAGGCTGCGAACAGGCCTCCCAGAATGTAGTGAATGACTGCTAGGACGGTCGTTCCCCCAATTGCGTCAATGATGCCGGCAAAAGACATGGGGTACATGTAAAGCAGTCCGCTCACGAGCAAGAGGGGGAAGAGGAACAACTGGAATTTCAGATAGGCTATCTTCTGCAAAGGATTGAACTTGTTGTCCTCGGTCGGAGCGTACGGATGAGGTTCATGTTTGAAGATGCCATAACCGTAGAACTTGGCCTGGGTGATCATCCCTCCAGGTATCTCACTTTTTCGCGGTATGTAGTGCCAGATCCTGCCGGTTGCCAGGTTGTAGATGAGCCAGAATATCCAGGCAATGACAGCGCCCCAACCGAACCAATTGTGCCAGGTAACAGCCCAATCGAACCAGGTGGGGAACCATTCGGGCCAATGGAGGATGATCCCCGTTATGATGAGCATCACGATGCAAAGAGCCTGGAACCAGTGCCAGATTCGTTCCAACACCGGGTGAAGCAATATCTTCTCCTCGGGAAGCTCGATCGGTCCCTTCCTCCGGGTGAGAACCCGCAATCCACCGTGGACGACCGGCAGCCCGAGGGGTCCCAATACGACCAGAATAATGATGGTATCGAGGAGGGGGATCCTGTGGGCACCAACCACATATCCGTACTCTTTCAGCACATCGGCGTTGATGAATCTGGCTGAGGTTATGTACGAGAAGAAATCGAAGTCTTTCGGCTCCGGCCGCGTCTTGGAAAGGATCGTATTCTTGTTGTGACATTCTTCGCAGCCGGTTACCTTCGTCTTGACATGGGGGATTGTGTGCACGCTGCGGTCTGCTTGAGCGTGATGGCACCACAGACAACCAAGGGTCTTCGCGTGCAGCTCGTATTCGTGAAGGTTTCTGTGTGCTTGGGCGGTGTCTGGCAGGCCGTAAGCTTTATGACAATCCGCGCACGCTTTGACACGGAACTCGGTGGCGTAAGAATCTTTGCCTTTGCCGTAGTGGACGTCATGACAGCCCACGCAAGAAAGGCCTTTTTCAAGAGCGGTTTCGCCGTGAGCACTCTCCTTGACTTGCTCGACAGACTCCTCATGGCAAGAAGAGCAGTCGACGAGTTTCAAACGCTGCTGGTGCGGAAGCTCTTCGACATCCTTGTGACATTCCACGCACGTCGTGTCCGCGTGCACTCCTGCCGAGTATTTCTTCTCGTCGATGGAAAGAGACAGCTCACCGAACGAGAATTTGATCTTGGCCCTCGGAGGAGCAGGCTTGTCCTCGACAACCACGTTCTCCAATCGTTCTTCCGGAGACTGATTGAGGATATCCGGATTGTGGCAGTCGTAGCAGGACTGGTTGTCGAGCTCGGACTTTTCGGACTTGGTGTCTTTCTCCTTCTCAGCTTCCTTCTGCTTCGCAGTCCCTTCGGTTTTCGCGGGCTTCTCCGAGGCTGTGGGTTTTGCTTCGTCCGGCTTTGAAGGCTGCTGAGGCGGCGCTTCTTTTCCGGCTGTTTCTGCCTTTGGCTCTTGCGCCTGGTCGGTCGGTTGCTGCTGAGCCGCCTGTGCTAGGAGAAGGCTCGTGGAAGCCACCCTCGAGAAGTTCAGGGAAGGCAGAACGTTTTCAGAGGCAAGTATCGGCTCCGGGCACGCGCAAAAAGCTACGGCTAGTACGGTGGAAAACAGAGGCAGAAGAGCTGTCTTCCCCCAGCCGAGTGATCTGGAAGCTGTCTTCTTCATGACTGACTCCTTCGGCTCACCCCGTATGAGCTTGACGAGATTAAACGGTCTATCTGGTACTTGAAGTTAGATTAAGGTAGGGAGATACTATTACACTCACTGAGGCCCAAAGGTCAAGAACAATCAGATAAAGCAAAGGCCCTCTCCGCGGGGAAGAGGGCCTTTGCTTTAAACAGTATCCCGACTATTTCGGAAGAGTCTATTCGTCTTTGTCGTCTTTCTCACCCTTGGGGTGACACTTTGAGCATGAGGTGGGACCGGTCTTTTTCTTTTCTTTCTTCAAGTCCTTGTGGCATTTGACACATTGATCGTGAAAGGCTTTTTCCAGCTTGACCTGTTTGTCAGCACCCTCCAGCGTGTGGCAGGAACCGCATTTCTTCACTTCCTGGCCTTCTTGCCAGACGTTCTTGCCGTCTTTGTATTCGTGGTGACACTGGGTACACTTGAGCTCTTTATGTTTGGGGTGAGAGAAGTTTACGGGACCCTTCTTCTTGGTCTTGAACACGTCCTTGGAGTCGATGACGATTTCCTTATCCGGAGCCTTGTTGGCCGCATAAACAAGGGTACAGGCTGCGGCAAATGCAAACGCCAGCACGAATGCCAGCACTACTCTACCTTTCTGCTTCATCATGGATCCTCCTCACTACAAATATAGCCAGGGACAATTGCCCCTCTACGTCATCACCAAACGGTAAATGCTGATTTGATTTACCATAGGAATTGGGACGTATTCAAATCTTTTTTGCAGGTTTTATTCCCAAGGAGTGCAATTCGGCAATGACTCGGCCGATGAGATCTTCCATCTTGGCAGCAACCGGTTCGGTCAGCTCCAGCCCATATGGTTGTATGTCTGCCGGTTCGATACCGATTACTACCACGGACTTCGGAGCTTGATCGAGGAGAGAGCACAGATTGAGGGCTTCCACCAGATCGCTGTCATGGGCGGATTGCTTGATTCTCAGGCCTTTGGGAATATCCTCCCATTCCAGCCTGTACAGCGTGCCCGGCTCCCCTCCCCCAGTAACAGCATCGACCACAATCAGATGTTCCGCCTGCTGGATGGTCGACAGGAGCCAGAGCCCCTGTGTGCCGCCATCAACAACTTGAACTTCTGCAGGAAAGTCGTATCGGCGTTCAAGCTCTTCAACGACTCTCACGCCGATCCCTTCATCCTTGAGCAAAATGTTCCCCACTCCAAGGACGATGATTTTCTTCGAGATATCTGACACAGGGCCGCTCTTTATTTGGAAAAATGGAACACGCGTTTCTGGCTGTCGTTCCTCTCAGATCCGACTACTTGTTTCGAGAAAAAAATCCCTTTTTCTTGGGCGTCACATGGGACCCCTCCAACTCGGCCAGTTGCCTGAGGAGAGCTTCCTCTTCCTTTCCCAGCTTCGTGGGGATTTGCACGTAGACCACGACAATGAGATCTCCCCGCCCCCGTCCACGGAGGTGTGGAACCCCCATTCCCTGGAGACGAAAGTCCTGCCCGCTCTGGGTACCCCGAGGGATTTCGAGTTTCTCCTGACCTTCAAGCGTGGGAATCTCCACCTCCCCCCCGAGGGCCGCGGTGGAATACGTTATGGGCACAGCGACTATCACATCATCACCCTGCCGCCGAAACGTCTCGTGGGGATTCACATGAATGAAGACGTACAAATCTCCCGGCGGGGCTCCGTGATCCCCCGGCTCCCCTTCATTCTGGAGTCTCAATTTGGAACCTGTCTCCACCCCGGGGGGAATTCGGAGCATCAGCTTCTTGGTTATCAGGACCCGTCCGACACCTCGACATGAGCCGCACGGATCGGTAATTACAGTGCCGCTACCTTGGCACGTTGGACAGGTAGTGCTGATAGAGAAAAACCCCTGGGAGCGCGTCACCTGCCCTCTTCCACCGCAGGTCGGACATACGGCCGGTTGCACGCCCCCCGCTGTACCCATACCTTCGCAGTCTCGGCATATCTCGTGTCGAGAGACTTCGATTTCCATCTCTTTGCCAAACACTGCGTCAAGAAAATCGATAGTGATGTCATGCCGGAGGTCGGCTCCTCGCCGGGCACGGGCACGTCGAGAGCGACCGGCACCAAACCCGAAGAACTCTTCGAAAATATCTCCAAAAGAAGAGAAGATGTCATCGAAATCTCGAAATCCCGTGAACCCAGTCTGTTGAAGACCAGCGTGTCCGAAGCGGTCGTAGAGTTGCCGCTTCTCCGGATCGCTCAACACTTCGTAGGCTTCGGCGGCCTCTTTGAACTTCTCCTCCGCGGCCTTGTCGCCCTTGTTGCGGTCCGGATGGTATTTCATGGCAAGCTTGCGGTATGCCTTCTTGATTTCCTCTTGGGACGAAGACTTCTGCACCTCAAGCACTTCGTAATAGTCTCTCTTGGTCATCGACAAAACCCGGTTGTGGAAGTTTTTGCACGAGCGACAATCCGTACGCGTACAACGTCAACTTATGCAGGTAATCACTCTTCGAGAGTTTGTCACCCTCTTTGACCGCTTTTTTTGTGCCGGGAGGCCCCCACACACGGTGGCGTCCCACGCCCCCGCGACAATCGGGGCATTCCCGTCTCGCGTGCGCTGCGCGTTCATTCGCCACCTGACTAGGCCGACGGTATCTCGGTAGTCCTAGCGGGTCCGGCTCGTCTCGACCTCATCAATCCCGCGATCGTGCTCGCAAGGGGAGAGCTCTCCCGAGCGCGTGAGCACATTGATCACACAAGCAGTCCGATACTGGCAGTACACTCTCGGGCTGTGGCAGCACGCGCATTCCTCGCACATATAGTTTCCGTCCTTCTGACAATAGAAGGATCCTTTTCTGTCAGGATGACGATAGCAACTCATGTTCATTCGTATCACGTCCTTTGCTGGGTTCCTCTCCCTTATGGAACGCGATCATGTCAGACGAATAGTGGAACAAACTGAAAATTCGTCGAGTCAAACAGGCCGCGATCCGTGATCTTGAGCTCCGGAATGGGAGTGAGAGCCATGAATGACAGAGTGGCAAAGGGGTTTTCCAGATTGCACCCGAGCTCCCTGGCAGCCTTGACTGCGGCAGCCAGGTCCCTATCAACCTCCTCGATGGTGGCTGCGGACATCAATCCCGCAATCGACAACGGAAGTCGAGCCATCACCGCTCCCGAAGCCACTACAGCCATGCCACCACCCATGTCGGCCGCTTCGCGGGCTGCTCTTAGCATATCGTCATCGTCTGCACCTACTACGATTATGTTGTGCGAATCATGAGCGACTGTGCTGGCCAGAGCCCCTCTTTTCAGCCCGAATCCCCGTATGAATCCTACCGCAAACTCTCCGGTCCCGCGATGCCTCTCGATCACAGCTAGTTTCAAGATGTCCCTGGCAGCGTCAGCCACTGCATAACCGTCCCGGATTGCCACTTGCTCTACGGTGTGACGCGTGACGATCTGTCCCGGTATCACCTCAATCACGCGCACGCGACTGCCTTCTGCCTTCACGGAGAAGTCTTTCACGCGCTCCCAGTCCACGAGCACGCTTCCCGGGACAGGTATGACGGTTTGTTCGTCCGCCCCACTGAATCGCCCCCGTTCCGCTACAAGGCGGCCGGAATGGTAAACACGATCCACAGTGAGCTTCTCCAGATCCTCTAAGACGAGAATGTCCGCGAGATAGCCGGGAGCAAGGGCTCCGAGAGAGGTCAGCTTGAAATAGGAGGCAGGGTTGAGAGTGGCCATCTGAATTGCCCGCACGGGATCCAGTCCTTTGCCGATTGCCGTCCGCACGATGCCTGCGACATGCCCCTTTTCACGCAGATCGCGCGGATCCGTGTCGTCAGTGACAAAAAAGCAATTCCGAGAGTTATGCTCGTTGACTACCGGCAGGAGCGCGTCCAAGTTTTTCGCGGCGGATCCCTGGCGGATCATGATCTTCATTCCAACGCGCAGCTTCTCCAGCGCTTCCTCGAGGACGGTGCATTCGTGGTCAGAGCCTATTCCCGCGTGCGCGTATGCGCATAACTCCTTGCCCCGCAGACCGGGAGCGTGTCCGTCTTTCACCTTGTCGCCAAATATACCAATTTTTGAAAGAACCTCCGGATCGGCCATGAGCACACCGGGAAAATTCATCATTTCAGCGAGCCCCAGAACGCGGGGGTGGTCCCTGAACTGCATCATATCGGTGTGCAGCAGCTCTGCTCCCGAAGTCTCGAACGGCGTGGCAGGCACACAGGAGGGAAACATGATGAATACCCGCATTGCCAATCCATCGCTGGAGTCCAATATGTACTGAATGCCCTTGATTCCCAAAACGTTAGCTATCTCGTGGGGGTCGGCCACCACAGATGTGGTTCCCTGGGGCACCACGTTGCGGGCAAACTCAGAAATGCTCAGCATGCTCGATTCCAGATGGACGTGCCCGTCTATGAATCCCGGTGCGAGAAACCTCCCATTCAAATCCACCGTTTCCAGAGCGTCGTAATCGCCGAACCCAACGACCCACCCCTCGTGGATGGCCACCGAAGCGGGATGGATTTCTCCTGCAAGCACATTGACGAGCCGGCCGTTCTTAAGGAGAAGGTCGACCGGTTTCTTTCCCAGCGAAATTTCGATCCGACGTTTGAGATCCATCCTATTCCTCCGTCCTTTCGCGCATGTCAGCCTTTTCCACAGGGAATTCTTCCCATCGCTTCGGGAGGTGCCGAGGCCAGGTTACACCAACGCGGTTTCCACTGCAGTGCGGCATTCGCAATGTGGGTCCGTAATGCGAGGCAGGGCACGAAAGAAGATTCGTTTAACGTTTTCTACGTTCTTGTTCATGGTTTGCACGATCATCTCCCAGGTTACCGGCTCGTTCCCTTCGTGCCAACTGTCGTAGTCGGTGCTCATGGCTGCCACCGCATAGCATATTCCTGCTTCTCGTGCGAGGACCACCTCGGGAACCGTGGACATGTTGACGATGTCGCCGCCGAAAACCCGAAACATGCGGCTCTCCGCCCTGGTGGAAAACCGCGGTCCCTCTATGGTGACTACCGTGCCTTTAGGGTGATGAACGATTCCTTCCGCAGTAGCCGTCTCGATCAGGATCTGGCGCAACTTCCGGCAGAAGGGGTCGGCTTGAGAGATGTGAACCACCTGGTCGCCTTCGTGAAAGGTGCTCTTGCGTCCTCTCGTCCAGTCAATGAACTGGTCCGGAAACACGAGGTGCCCGGGTTCGATTTCCTCCCTGAGCGACCCGCACGCGCTCGTCGCTATGATGTGCGTCACGCCCAGATCTTTCATGGCCCACACATTGGCCCGGTAATTCACCGCGGAAGGCATTATTCTGTGGCCTCGGCCGTGTCTGGAGAGGAGCACCACCTCCGTGTCTCCTACGCGGCCGACGATCAGGTCAGCGGAGAGGTGTCCGAAGGGTGTCCCTTTCTTGACGATTTTCGCGCCGCTCAGAAAACCCGGGTCCTCAAATCCGGAGCCACCAATCATCCCGACTTTCACCACTAGCCCCTCCTTTTATTCTGACCTGAGAATTGTTAAAAAAGGCATTGTAGGGTCCTTGGCGCGATCGTGTCAACACGCAAAGACTCGGCCCGACGATGCACATCGCCAAGAGTGAGGAGAGGCATTTGTTCTGACTTTGCGCGCTAGCAAGGGCCGGTAGACGCGTGTCTCACGGGCAACAACCTGCATCGGTACAGAAGGATTGGCGAACAGCGTGGGGAACTTTTCGAATTAGACGTGCTCAGAGCACCTATTGGGCGTGTGGCTCAAAGCAAATCAATCTGAAATCCCTGTCATCGTACCGAGATGGGGTCTTTTTAGATTGACATTTCAGAGTCTTGTGAGCTAGAGTTCGGATTATAGGAGAGTTTCGGAGAGCTTATTGCCCCAGCGGAGGGGAGGCACCCACTGCGCGGTCAGATGTTCATTCGTTTAGTCCTCTCGTGCTTGATAATTGGGGTGGTTCTGTCCCTTCCGAAGGAGTCGTACGCTCAAGCGACCGGAGTGTATCCGGTCCGGATGAGCGCCTTCCTCAAGGGTATCTCCAATTACGACGCGGTGAATCCGAGCAAGGAAATCCGTGGCGACGAAAAGGCCGACGGCCTGTTCGAGCTTACCGTCGAGGCATCCAATAAAGTAATAACCGGCATTGAGATACGAAACGTCGACGGCTCCGACGCGCGATGGAACACGGTGCCGGGAAGCGAAGGGGGGGCCATAGGCGTCGCGGCCGTATCCGATCCGGTCAGGTTGCTCAATCATCGGAACGGTTCCGTCAGGATTCCAGTCAAGGACAAGGTGGATTTGAATCTCTATGTGGCGGACAACGGCACCATCGCTCAGGGTAAGACATCCTATCGGGTGGCCGTGACCTTTGAGGACGGAGAAATGACGTGGTGCCCGGTACGTGCTGCTTCCTTACCGGCTGAGAGCCCCGCGACCTCGACTGCCGTCACGGAACGTCCGAAAGTCAACTTCCTGGGAAAGTGGCTCGGGTATGTAAGCACCGACGCGGTGGGACCGTATGCGGAAATCAAACCGGACGGGAAGGCAGACGCCTATTTTGGGTTGGACATTGAAGTGTCCCCCAAGAACGAGATCACTGGGATTGAGATCCAGAGCCTGGATGGCATTTCCAAACGATGGGGTACAGCGGGTACCACCCCTGGCAACTGGGGAATGGGCGTGGCCTACCAGAGCAGCCCTAAGGCCTTGATAAACAAGGTGGGCGGCTCGGTGTCGATTCCGCTCAACGAGCGGACTCAGTTTTTCCTCTACGTAGCGGACCCCGGAGACCTGTCGTCAACAAACCAGGCCCTTCGGATGATCGTTCATTTCGCCGATGGTACAGCCTATCAGCAGTACGTGCAGCGTCCCACCGCAACCACCTCGACCGTAGTGCCAGGAACGGGAGACACACCGAAGGCTCGAGGCATCATCACGTGCGAGTTCCGAGGATTCATCGTGGACTTGGTGAATACCTCCACGCGGCCCAGAAAGGATGGATATTTCGACGGAACTTTCATCATGAAGCTCCAGGTGGAGGACAAGAAGCTGGCCAAGATCGAGATCAAGGGGACTGACGGCGCAGTGCGCTGGTCCAGCGATCCCAAGCCCGCGGTCATGTTCCTCGGTGTGGCCTTGTATCCGAAAATCTACCAGCTTATCAATCCGACTGGGGGCTCGTTGAACGTTCCCGTATCGGGACGGAGGACGCTCTACCTTTATGGAGCGGACAACGGGATGCTGTCCGATCCAAATGCCCGCCTCACCGTATCGGTCACGTTTACCGACAATACGACCCTTTCTGCTGACGTTATCAAGTGACCCCTCGGGGCATGTACCACCGGTCGACACGAGGTTCCTCATCATGAACGCCATGCTGCTGCACCAAACCAAGCCTGCAGAAGAACAGCCTCTGCGTAGAGAACCGAAGCAACAGCCTGTGCCGGCTTCCGGCGAAATCCTCTTGAAGGTGCTTGCCTGCGGTGTGTGCCATACCGACTTGCACACAGTGGAGGGTGACCTTCCTCTGCCTAAAACGCCTATCATCCCTGGCCATCAGGTGGTGGGGCAGGTCGAACAAAATGGTCCAGGATCGAGGCGTTTCGAGGTCGGCCAGCGGGTTGGGGTGACGTGGTTTTATTCAAGTTGCAGAACCTGCTCGTACTGCAGAGGTGGAAGGGAAAACCTCTGCCCTGAGGCGCGGTTCACAGGATACCATGCAAACGGCGGTTACGCCGAATACATGGTGGTACCCGAAGACTCTGCGTTTCCTGTGCCCTCTGCGTTTGGCGACGCAGAGGCTACTCCGCTGCTGTGCGGCGGTGTCATAGGATACCGGGCTCTCCGGCTAAGCGAGGTCCAGCCCGGCCAGAAGCTCGGGTTGTTCGGCTTCGGAAATTCGGCCCACGTCGTGATCCAGATCGCGGTCAAGCGGGGGTGCTCGGTATACGTTTTCACTCGGAGCGCAAACCACCAGGAGCTGGCGCGTGAGCTTGGAGCCGTCTGGGTGGGCACTGCTGACGAACACCCTCCGGAATTGATGGATTCTTCCATCATCTTTGCCCCCGCAGGGGATCTCGTGCCAACGGCGCTGGAAAGATTGTCCCCAGGGGGCACCCTTGCCCTGGCTGGGATCACCATGACAGACATACCCTCTATGGGTTACCGCTTGATTTATGGGGAGCGTACGGTCCGAAGCGTCGCGAACACGACGAGGAGGGACGCCGAGGAATTACTCCGGGAGGCCGCAGAGATCCCCATCCGTACGGTGGTCGAGACCTTTCCGCTCTCCGAGGCCAATCAAGTGCTTCTCATGATGAAGCAAAGCCGACTCCGTGCCGGTGCTGCTCTCGTGCCGTGAGCTGATGTCGTGATTTTAGTACAAGATCTCGTCGGTACGGTCATGTATTCTCCCATAACGAAGTCGGGAATTTGCGCTCTGAAGGAGCGCACCTTCAGTACTTCGGCGGGCCGCGGGATTTCCACGAGGGGCTCCGCACGGCACAACCGTCAACCGACCCTGACAGGGTCGACCGACAGGTTTACCACCGCGTGGTATAGGCACCCATCATGAATGAGACTTGGTGCTCCTCCTGCGCCGTTGCACACACCACACAATCATTGCACTTGAGCATTCACCAGCTCTGCTCCCGTCTTGACAGCGGTGCGTGCGTCAGTTAGGCTTTATACTCGTTGCCGGAAGTTTTGGCCGACAGGGGATCGAGCGTCTCGACTGTGCAGCGGTGCTCGGAGAAGGCTTGCGTGACTTCAGCGCAGACGTGCCACCGTTTTGATTTGCGGCAGTGTAGCCGAGGGCAAGGGCGGACCGCGTGCAAGACGAGGAATGTCTTCTTGGGGAGCGGAAAGGGCTAATTTCCGCCGCTGCAGGAGGATCCCTTCCAAACGGTGCGCTATATGAATAGAGGATTTCTTCTGGCACCTACCACAAAGCGGCTATGCCGTATGTTCAGCAGGAGAAGCCCACGTGATTGTTGCCAAGCCCAAAGAGTTCAGTGAGATCGTGGACATGGTACGAGACTGTACCCGTGTCCTGGTCGCTGGATGCGGTACCTGTGTCGCAGTTTGTTTGGCAGGGGGCGAAAAAGAAGCCTCCATAATGGCCACCCGGTTGCAACTGGTCCTCGGCCGTGACAACGAGAATTTTGAGGCCTTCGCTGCGACGGTAGAACGGCAATGTGACCGCGAATTCCTGAACCTGTTCGAAGATCAGGTACGACGAGCGGACGCCGTGGTTTCTCTGGCGTGTGGAGCGGGAATCCAGTTTCTGTCGGACGTCTATCCGGACACTCCTGTGTTTCCGGGAGTGGACACGAGCTTCATCGGCGTGGCTGAGGGAGCAGGGATCTGGACAGAACGATGCAGGTCGTGCAACCAGTGCTATTTGGGCATCACCGGCGGAATCTGCCCTGTTACCATGTGCGCGAAGAGCCTGCTCAACGGCCCCTGCGGAGGCCCTCAGGATGGAAAGTGCGAAACCGCTCCGGATAGGGATTGCGCCTGGGTAAAGATCATCGAGCGCCTGGAGCGTCAATCCAGACTCGACATACTCAAAGATTTCGTTCCTCCTCGCAGGCACGATCTGAGCAGTCATCCTGCCAAGATTCAGCGCCAAGACTATCAAAAGAGGATGGGCCGGGAATAGGTCGCGGGGCGACGATTCGGGCGCCGCACTCCTGAGGGCCGGTCTCGTCCGGCGGTTAAGGCCGGTTCTTGTGCGGGTAAACAAGGACGTTACGCGCCGAGAGGCGTTCTCACTCCGGAATTGGACAGCGATGACTCGCGTACAAAAACAGACGATGCACACCGATGTGCTGATACTCGGAGGAGGAATAGCAGGACTCCAGTCTGCGGTTGAGCTCTCGCGAATGGGGCTGGATTCGGTGGTGGTGGAGAGGGCTCCATTTCCTGGAGGTCACGTGGCCCATTTCGCCTGCAAGGCCACGGATCGATGCCAGCGTTGCGGCGCGTGCGTCCTGGAAGACATCCTTCAACACGTGAAGAGCTCATCTGCCGTGAGAGTTCAGGTGAGAACCGATGTGGAAAGAATAGATCGCTCCGCACACGGATTCTCGGTTTCGCTTTTTCAGAGACCCCTCAGGATCATTCCCGATATTTGCAGCGAGTGCGGGAAGTGCGAAGAGGTTTGCCCCATGCCCGGCGCGCTGATTCGGTCCCCCCTGGATCAGGCTCTGTCCATTGACGAGAGCCGCTGCAGCTTTTTCCGCGACCGCTCCTGCAAGGCGTGCTCCGAAGTGTGCCCTGAAGGCGCAGTGGATCTCCACACCGGGGGAGAGGAGATCGATCTCACCGCTCGAGCGACCATTGTCGCGGCAGGATTCAAGCCCTTCGACGCAAGCGAGAAAGCGCGGTTCGGGCATGGCATCGTTCCGGGCGTTGTAACCTCGTTGGAACTGGATGCTGTATTGAGGGACGGGGCCGGCACTTGCTGGCCAAATGGGAAGGAACCGCGCTCCATTGCGTTTATCCAGTGCGTGGGGAGCAGGGATGCTGCAATAGGACGAAACTATTGCTCGCGTGTTTGCTGTGCCAATGCTCTTCGTATGGCGAAATTGCTGAAAAATCGCATCCGGGGCCTAGAGGTCACCTTGTTCTACATGGATCTCCAGAACTTCGACCGAGACTACGACAAGCGCATCAAGGAAGCGGAGCAGGAGGTAGCGTTGGTGCGCTCCATCCCGGCCGAGATCAGGAAAGGACAAGATCGACCAGTCGAAATCATCTACCACGGTCGCAACGAGGAGCGAGTGACGCAGGCCGTGGACTTAGTGGCCCTGAGCATCGGCATGTCTCCGCCTTCCATTGACTTCTTGCAAGGTCTGGCGGTCGGCAGCGAGGGATTTGTCGGAGAGGAAGGACAAGGAGTGCACACGAACATGGACGGGGTGTTTGTGGCCGGCGCTGCCCGGGGTCCGAAATCTATCGAAGAGAGCCTGGCAGACGCTGTTCGAGCAGCAGGCGAGGCTTCGTCGTACCTCCGAAAAGACATTGGCGGAGGTTCCCAGTGAAGAGGCGAATCCCTGAATCGGTCTTCCTCGGCAGAGAGCCACTAAGCAAAGATCATATGAACAAGGTCCTCGTCCTCGGAGGGGATCGTTTAGGCCGGGAAGTCACGAAAAGGTTGGAGCGGGAAGGATATGACGTGATCCTCGCAGAGGACTCTGCCGAGTGCTGCGAGCCCCGAGAACCCGGTCGAGCGCCGGTTTCCATGCTCAGCCGTGTCAGGGGATTCGTGGGTGGATTCACTGCTTCATTCGCCACACCGGATGGCGATCGCACCGAACGTGTCGGATACGTCATTGCGGCTCAACCGGCTCGGGTATCGGCGCGACATTCCAGGTACGGGCTTACGCGTACCGATCGGACTCCCAGCCTCTCAGATTTCGAAGCCCTCCTGAAAACACCAGAGCGATTGCCGGTCCGCAGGCAGGAATGGCTCCACGTGGCCTTTCTTTTGGGGCTCGAGCAGGAGTCGAATCCGGTCGTGTTTTCTCGAGTACTCTGGTGCATCGAGAATCTATGCTCGATCCGCAACACGCAGCCATATGTGTTCACCAGGCACATCAAGGTCGCGGGCGCCGGGCTCGAGGAGCGATACCGAAATTGCAGGGAAAAGGGGGCGCTGTTTTTCAAGTTCGACGGCTCTGGCCCGGTAGTGGTGGAGGAGCAGGACGGGCCTCGCCTCCAGTTTGTGGAGCCCATGCTGGGAATGGAGATGGAGCTTATTCCCGATCTGCTGATCGTGGACGAAGATCTAGAGCCACCAGAGTTGACGCCGTTGCTCGAGGCGGTGCCTACCGCTATCCTGTCCGAACCGTTTCTTCAGCCGGATTCCCCTCGATTTCCCGGGGTGGAGACACCAAAGGCGGGGATTCTTGCAGTGGGACCGGCCCGGGGTGTCTTCGATCCCGATGTTGTCGCAAGTGACATCGAATCTGTGGTTGCCGCGCTCAAGAAAGACCGATACTGGCTGGACAAAGCCGCACCTGAGGTGGACCCGTCGAAATGCACTCTATGCCTGACGTGCATACGCCTGTGTCCGCACGGCGCCATAACTTTCCGGGACGCAGCAGAGATAGACCCGGACTCGTGCGTCAGATGCGGAATCTGCGCTGCCGAGTGTCCCATGCAAGCCATAACTTTCAGTTCCGCGGAGGACGTGAACATCATCGAGATGATCCGCGACGGCGTGGCGTGCATGAACACCTCTCCCACAATCGTGGCGTTCCTCTGCTCCCGGTCAGGTGCTCAAGCACATGAGGCATGGGGGCACTCCTTATCCCCTGCGTTCCTCACGATTGTGGTTCGATGTGCGGGAACAGTCGATCTCTCACACATTTTGGCCGCTTTCCGTCACGGAGCGGATGCTGTTCTTGTGGGAGGATGTTTCAGGGGCAATTGTGCGTCTGTTTATGGAAATGTGCTTGGAGAGCAGCGAGTCGAGCACGCGCGACAGTATCTGACCCAAGCGGGCATAGATGCGAGCCTCGTGAAATTTGTGTCGTTAGCGGGGAATACCCCCCTGCGGCTGCTTGAGTCGCTGGAAGAGCTGTATGCAGCGTGTAGAGCTCGCGGGTGAGCAGCGCTCTGTTGCCGGGAGACTGAACAAATGAGCCGAATACGAGTTAACGACCTGGATCCGTCCTTCAAACACCGGGTTGCGAGCCGGCCAGGCGGCGAAGGCATCAAGGTGTGCTTCGGTTGCAAGGCGTGCACCGCTGCATGTCCCATCGAGGCGGTTCACAAACGGTACGATCCCAGAAAGATTATCCGCATGGCGCTCCTGGGGATGGTCAAGGAAGTGCTCGAGAGCGACTTCATCTGGTTGTGCTCTTCCTGCTACGGATGTCAGGAAGTGTGTCCCCAAAATGTCCGCTTCACGGAAGTAATGTATGCAATCAAGAACCTTGCCGTTTCAGAAGGATGCGTGCCGCCGGGACTTGCAGGTCAGAAAAACCTTCTCAAGCAGCATGGCAGGCTGTACGAAGTAACGGACTTCGAAAACGAAAAGCGGGAAAAGCTGGGGCTGCCTCGTATTCGGGAACACCCCGAGGATTTCGAAACACTCCTCTGAGTGTGAAGAGCCTGGCGGTTCAGACATGGCCTGTATTCCTGTTTCAAGCGAAAGATGATCCCTATGGAAGCCCTTCTGTTTCTCGGATGCACTGTTCCGGTACGAAACCTCAATTACGAGTTGTCCGCAAGGCTTACTGCTCAAGCTCTCGGAATCAAGCTCCTCGACGACGAGACGTTCGGTTGCTGTGGCTTTCCTCTGAAATCCCTCAGCACGGAGGAAGCTCTCATAGTAGCTGCTCGCAATTTGGCTATCGCGGAGAAGCGAGGCCTGGAGATATGTGCACTGTGTAATGCGTGCGCCGGGACCCTCGGTGAAGCGGCCCATCTCCTCGAACATCAGCCTGAGACGAAAGAGCGAGTCAATGGAAAGCTGGCCCACGTGGGCTTGCACTACGACGGACCGGTCAGAGTACGGAATCTCATGCGAATCCTCGTGGAGGAAGTGGGGTTTGAGGCCATTCGATCCGCGATAACCCGTCCCCTGACAGGTGCTCGCCTCGCCCCCCATTACGGATGCCATTATCTCAAGCCCTCCGAGCTCACGAGGGGTTTCGATTCTCCTGAAGTCCCCACCAGCCTCTCGGAGCTTATCCGCGTCACCGGCGCGGACGCGGTGGACTATCCCAGTCTCAAAGACTGCTGCGGAGGGGGAGTGCTCGGCTTTTCAGAGGAAGTCGCCAACGCGCTTGCGAGAAACAAGCTGGAAGATGTGGCCCGTAGCTCTGCTCATGCTCTGGTCCTTGTCTGCCCCTTTTGCAACGTTATGTATGAAGGGCAGCAGAAAAAGATCGCCAAGGAAGCGGGAATCGATCTTAAAGTTCCGGTGGTGTACTATCCCCAGATACTGGGGCTGGCACTGGGAATTCCCTCCAAAGACCTTGGGTTCAAGTTGAACAGGGTGAAACCCTCAGCTCTCCTCCAAATTGTTGAGGGCTGATAGCGCCCGGAGCGGCGGTAAAGGTCGGAAGGCACAGGTACGAGCCAGAGCAATATTCACATCACAAGTCCGGAGTAACACGGCGTGCCTGTGCTCATCAGGAACAGATGTGCGGTGGATACCGATTGAACCGTAAGGAGAGGGTCCTGGACGTTTCTCGGGGATTGGCTTATGGTAACGCTGGGTAGAATGGGCTCGCCCGTTTGTTGGGGCGGATAGCTCGAGTTTCGACGCCGCCACTTGATTTGCTGCTCTACTCGGAGTATGAAATCTTTCGACCGGTGTGGGGGTAATTCTCGAATAATGTCTCCGCCACGCATTGGATATGCGTAATATTCGTCCGTGGTAGAGGCCGGATCGTGGGAGCTATAGGGGTGAAGGAGGTATGCGATGGAATTTGAAGGGTACATGTTCCCCGACGACTTGAAATACGACAAGAACCACTTCTGGGCCAAAGTCGAGGGCGATCTGGTTCTTACAGGAGCCACAGAGTTCATCTCCAAACAGGCGGGCGAAATAACCTTTGTGGACCTGCCGGAAGAAGGAGATGAGATAACAGCGGGAAAACCGTACGGCTCCATCGAATCCGGGAAGTGGGTCGGCAGAATCTACGCGGTAGTCTCAGGTGAGATAGTTGAAATCAACGAGACCCTTGAAGACGAACCGGAGAAGATCAACGAAGATCCATATGGTAGCGGCTGGATCTGCAAGATTAGACCCTCGAACTTTGAAGCCGACTTGGCCGCGCTCATGTCCCCCGACCATGCTTTCACTGAGTTCATAGCGGAGGAGATCAAGAAGATCGCTGCCGGCCAGAAGTAGGGATGTGCCGACATAAGAAGTTTGTGAGGCAGGGATATCTCATAGCTAAGAACGAAATGCGTGACGCAGGTTCGGGGGAAGGAAACGCGACGAAGCACCTCGCGAGGGGCGACCGGGCGGTCGCCCAAAGGAGCGGCAGAGACTTTCGTCATCCTTCCTGATGAACGGGCGAGACGCCCGTTCTACCGGCTTCTTATCAAGGGGTAGCTCCGCGTTGAGTGGGGCTGCTTCTTCTCAAGAATGCAGGCTGGAAAGCCTGCACTACATGCCTGCACAACAACGCAATGCAATGCATCCCCCCATGTAGGGTAGCCTTTCCAGGCTGCCTCTTCTTCAGATGCAGGCTGGAAAGCCTGCACTACACGCCTGCACAACAACGCAATGCAATGCATCCCTCCATGTAGGGTAGCCTTTCCAGGCTGCCTCTTCTTCAGATGCAGGCTGGAAAGCCTGCACTACATGCCTACACAACAACGCAATGCAATGCATCCCTCCATGTAGGGTAGCCTTTCCAGGCTGCCATCTTCCGCAAATGTAGGGTAGCCTTTCCAGGCTGCCATCTTCCGCAAATGTAGGGTAGCCTTTCCAGGCTGCCTCTTCTTCAGATGCAGGCTGGAAAGCCTGCACTACACGCCTGCACAACAACGCAATGCAATGCAATGCATCCCCCCATGTAGGGTAGCCTTTCCAGGCTGCCTCNTCTTCNGCAAATGTAGGGTAGCCTTTTAGGCTGCCTCTTCCCAGCTCATCGCATAGACCCTGCGATGCCAAACAATACGAGCACAACAGATACTCCAATAATGCCACAGCAGAGAGCCATCGGCACGGCCAACGCGGCCACAGACCGACCCGTGCCAATATGGTGGACCTCTCGGATCCCACTGACCAGAAGATAGATCTTCCACACGAAGGCAGCCAGCCATCCAATGACAGGCACGATGTTTAGGAGATCAGCGGAGGAGGAGTACGATACCACTCGGAATGTTGCCTCGAAATCTTCCCTGGTGCTACTAACAAGCAGCAGGGAAACGTGCAGGAGCACGGACCACACAAAAAGCATTAACAGGACGATTAGCGGCGCAAGAATCCCTATCACCGCCACGGTTCCCGCAGTGAGCTTGGGTTGGGCAAAGAATGGGGTATTCACCACCATTCCGGTGAGGTATGCCCCGAGGTTCCCAATCGTTTGAACGATCATCGCGTAAAGGAGGGGATTGAGAAGACCGCCCTTCTTTGGGAGGACGGAGAAAAACTCCACAGGTCTGAAAAGACTCTGCTTGACCGTTACACACAAGGCCTGAAAAAAGCCGAGGCTCTCCAGATCCTCCCACGGGCAATAAGCGATGGTAGAGTGATGCGCCCTCTGTGTCACGGATGCGGGATCTTCGGGATAGTCTTCCTTCAGCGGCGATGTCGATTCCCGGTCCCCCGTTTCGAGCGCACCTCCGCACGGCGAACAGAATTTTTGACCCGGAACAGGCTCAAATGTACGGCCACAGTGAGGACAATTCACGCGAGGCTCCTTTGTTGCTTCAACACGCAGTTATATCATGTGAGCGGCGATCCACTCGTCATCAGCAACTGCGCTGACAGACAGGAATCTCTCAGGGGAACCGGGCCTTTGAGCTCCGATCGTATCTCTCCGTGAAGATGCCTTCGTGTATCGCCTGACCAGCGCTCCGATAAGCGCTTCTTCTTCAGAATCAGGAATCCCGATCGCCAAGGCGGTGGGCCCCGGAAATCCAACGGGAAAATAGAGAGATCCCGCACCGCTGAGACTCTCCAATCGCTGGTTTTCCATTTCGTTGCGCGAGACTACGACTCGCAAACCTGACCTGAACCGTATGTGCCGGCCGACCCGCAGCAGCTCGAGCTCCTCGGGCGAAGGGTCTCTCGTATCCTCAAGAACAGCTCGAAGCCTTCGAGAAAAAATTGGGTCCGTGAGCAAACACCCTCCTGCCGGAGGCGAATAGCCTCGGAGTCCGATTTCCGCGGCAAGCTTAGTCTGGACTTTTCTCCCTCTGCCCGTTATGTCCAGGAGTTGAGCCCGATCGAGCATCCCGGCAGTTTCAGGGAGAGACGGAGGAAGGACTTTCGCGGACAGGGGGCGAACCACGATCCCGGTGCAGTCTGCCTGCTTCTCAATGAGACGGATTGTGTCTTTGCGCTGGGACATGGGCCTTTGGCCAACGACTTCACCAGTCACGATGAATGAGGCCCCTAGTTCCTCCATCAGCGTCTTCGCTTTGCGGAAGGTGTAGATGCGACAGTCAATGCAGGGGTTGAGATTCTTGCCGAGCCCGAACTTCGGATTTCGAATCAGGTCCAGAAAGTCCCTTTCCTTCGCCATCTCGACCACCGGGACGTCCAATTGTTGGGCCAGGGAGCGTACCGGGGAATCCTCGTTGATGCTGCCTAGGGGGGAGAAGAACGACGTGAAGTGCACAGCAGTTACATCCACTCCCTGGCGCTTAACGAGATAGATGGCTAGGGCAGAGTCCAACCCACCGGATAGCAGTGCCACAGCCTTTCTGTTCAGACGTCTTTCCTCCATCGGTCAGGGGGGTCAGGTCTTGTTTCTTGATCTTCCCCTCAAGCCGTTAGGGTCCGTACATTTGCGGTCAGTGATCCATTCGCAGGCCATGGTGAGCATACGTTGGTCAAGAAACAAGACCTGACCCCTTGCGCTGGATTAGAACACATCCGCGGAAAAAACGTACAACTCCGTATCCGGGTCCTTCCACGCATCCCGCGGAAGCCCGGCTTTTCTACACGTTTCCTCCAGAAACGTCACCCGGTCCCAGTTTCTTTCCGCCGCCACCTGGGGGAGCAACAACCCGGATTGAAATCCTTTTCTTACCACCAGCCCGTGGGGCCCGACCTGCACATCCGCAGGATCTTTGATTTGCCTGAAGGGAGTCAGAATGGAAATCTCGATCTCGAGATACGGAAGCTCGTCCTCTGTTACGGGACGGAATCGAGGATCACGAAAGGCAGATGCCTCGGCCATCTCCTGGACTGCCTTGTACATAGGATCTTTCGCTTCGAGAGTGCCTATGCAGCCACGCAGCATCCCCTTCTTGTATATGCAAACAAAGGCTCCTCGCTTCTCATTCAGCCGCTCAGTGGCCGGAGTGAAATAGGGCACCGGCTCGCCGCGAGTCTTGGCTTGAATGACAGTGCGGGCTATCTTGTGAAGCTCTTTCTTTTCCAGCTCAGTCAATCCCAGATCCGTACCAGCGCTTTTCTTTGACGACGACATCCTTGTCTCCCTCTCGATACGGGAATGTCTTGAGAGTCAAGGAGGGTTCAGGTCTTGTTTCTTGATCTCCCTCTCAAGCCATTTGGGTCTGTGCATTTCCCGTCAATCATCCATTTTGAGGTCACGGTGAGCATAGGCTGATCAAGAAACAAGACCTGACCCCTTGGGTTGTACTAAGGAAACAGCGGTAATCCTTGGAGCCCGGCTCGCTCGTCTAGCCCGAACAGCACGTTCATGTTTTGAACAGCAAGTCCCGATGCACCCTTGGTGAGGTTGTCAATGGCGGACATCGCTATCGCCCATCCGGTACGTTCGTCGATCTCCACGCCGATGTGACATTGATTGGAGCCTCGGACCATAAGGGTGTCAGGGAAAGTTCCCAGGGAAAGCACCCTGACAAACGGCTCCCCCTTGTAGCGCGCGCAATAGTGCTCTCTCAGCTCCTCGCGAGACAAGGGTTTTCGGAGTCGAGCGTAAATGGTACTAATCATGCCCCTGCTGGCGGGTATAAGATGTGGGGTAAATCGTACTTTAACCTCGCTGCCCGCGATTTTCGACAATTCCTGCTCCATTTCAGGAATATGCCGATGGCCCGTCACCCCGTACGGCTTGAAGCTCTCACCGACCTCGCAGAAGCTCGTCCCAAGCTTTGCCCCGCGACCGGCTCCGGAAACTCCTGACTTGGAGTCCACCACCAAATATCCTTTGTCAATTTCAGGTCGAGTTAGAAGAGGACCTGCCCCCAAAATGACGCTCGTGGGATAACATCCGGGATTGGCAACGAGATCTGCTTTACGAATGAGCTCACGATGGACTTCGGGAAGTCCGTACACCGCGCGGGTAAGGAGCCCCGGGTCCTTGTGCGAGCCGTACCACTCGGCGTAGACCTGTGGGTCGGCCAGTCGGTGGTCCGCAGACAGATCCACCACCTTCAAGCCCGTGTCCAGGACCTGACGAGCCACAGTGGCAGACTCCCCATGGGGAAGAGCGAGGAACGCCACGTCAGCTTGGGGGCTTGTGACGGCATCCTCCAGTGTTTGCAGTGGGAAATTCTCTGATTCACCCAGGAAAGGGAATATATCGCAGGCTGACTTCCCCGCCCAATTGCGCGAGCTTCCTCCGACAATCCTCACATCGGGATGGGTGGACAGTATTCTCGTCAGCTCGATGCCCGTATACCCGGTTGCTCCAAGTATGACTGCTCGTATCATTAGTAGCTCTCTGCCGGACTATCTGGAATCCATCCGATAGTTCGGCGCTTCTTTCGTGATTACCACGTCATGCACGTGAGATTCTTTCAGTCCTGCTGCAGTGATCTGGATGAACGTGGCGCGTTCTTTCAGATCCGCGAGAGTTCTGGCTCCAACGTAGCCCATTCCAGCCTTCAGACCCCCTACGAGCTGATGCACCAAACCGGACATTGGGCCTTTTGCCGGCACCATACCAACGATACCTTCGGGGACCAGCTTGTGTTCCGACACACCTTCATGCTGACCATACCGGTCGCGTGACCCCTCTCTCATTGCCTCGAGCGACCCCATGCCGCGATAGGACTTGTATGACCGCCCTTGATAGAGCACCATCTCTCCAGGGCTTTCGTCCGTACCTGCCAGAAGCCCCCCGATCATCACTGAATCGGCCCCCGCCGCGAGCGCCTTGGTAATATCGCCGGAAAATTTGATTCCTCCGTCTGCGACGAGGGGAACCCCGAGGCGTTCAGCAGCCTTTGCGCATTCCAGAATGGCGGTGATTTGAGGAACGCCGACACCGGCAACTATTCTGGTGGTGCAGATCGAGCCAGGTCCCACACCAAGCTTGACGCCATCGGCTCCTGCTTTGACAAGGTCCTCCACAGCTTCTGCTGTGGCCACATTCCCGGCAATCACCTGGATGTCCCCGAAGTTTCGCTTAACATCCCTCACCGTCTCGATCACGTTTTTCGAATGACCATGCGACGTGTCGACCACTATGACGTCAACACCACGCTTCACCAGTGCCGCCACTCGCTCCTCTGTGTCCGGCCCAACTCCCACGGCAGCTCCGACCCTGAGCCTTCCCATGGCGTCTTTCACGGAGTTGGGATACATGATGGCTTTCTGAATATCTTTGATTGTGATCAGACCCTTGAGACGGTTTTCCTTGTCCACCACCAGGAGCTTTTCGATGCGGTACTTGTGAAGAAGTGCCTTGGATTCCTCGATGTCGATCTTCTCGTCCACGGTGACGAGATTCTCGGAGGTCATGACCTCCTCCACTTTTCGGTCCAGATCCTCCACAAAGCGTAGATCGCGATTCGTGAGAATTCCTTTCAGATAGCCGTTCACCGTGACCGGCACGCCGGAAATGCGGTATCGCCTCATGATCTCCAGGGCATCCGAAATTTTCTGTTCAGGCCCGATGGTGATGGGGTCCACGATCATTCCCGACTCAGAGCGCTTCACCCGATCCACTTCTCTCGCCTGGTCTTTCGGAGACAGATTTCGGTGGATAATTCCCACCCCACCCTGACGAGCCATGCTTATGGCCATCTCGGATTCTGTCACCGTGTCCATGGCTGCGCTCAATATGGGAATGTTGAGTCTAATTTCCCGTGTCAGCATCGTGCTGACGTCCACCTCTGACGGAAGCACTTCCGAATAACGAGGAGTGATAAGGACGTCGTCAAAAGTGAGCGATTCTTTGAATAGCATCCGGCGATTCTCCATGCTCCAGTAAGGTTATGGCGTTCCCTGGGGGACCTGTGAGTACTCTCCAGGATGATCTACCCCTCCCGGGATTCGGCCACAGTCCTCTCGGTCTGACGAATCTCCTCGCCCCAGTCGCCTGGAGTACAAGGAAATTGGGGCACTGAGCTCCCCGTGCGGGGACCGGCACGGACGAAGTGTCCGCTTCCGGGATGCGGGTGAGAAAGTCTTTCCGAGCGCTCCTCCCTCTATCGGATTTCAGGGGTACGTTGGATCAACCGAAGGTGTTCAGAGGCTCTAACGATCCCGCGAGAAGCCGACTCAAGGAAGAGATCAAGATAGTTATCCCAACGCTTCTTCGGATAGAGCACATCCACTTCTCCCTCTATGCCTCCCAGATTCCCCGCGAGTTTCACAGCGTCGTAGAAATTGCCTATCGTGTCCACGAGTCCTAATTCCATGGCCTTCTTTCCGGTAAAAAAACGCCCATCTGCCACTGATCGCAGCTTCTGCTCGTCGATCTTGCCCTTGCGACCGGCTGCCACATCATGGATGAACTGATCGTGGATTTCGTCGGCAAAGTTTTCCAGTATCTTACGCTCTTCGTCTGTGAGCGGTCTCACCGTAGATCCGATGTCTTTGTACTTTCCTGCCTTGATGACGTTAACATCGACCCCCAGCTTCTGAATCAGCTCCTGCAACTGCGGCAGCATCATTATCACCCCTATGCTGCCCGTTATGCTCCCGTCGGAGCAAACAATCCTATCCGCAGCGCTTGCAATGTAGTACGCGGCAGAAGCGCCCACCGTCTCGATTGACGCTACCACCGGCTTCTTCTGTCTGGTTCTTTCGATCTCTCGATAGATTTCCTGTGCCGGCGCAACCGCGCCACCCGGCGAATTGATGCGCAACACCACTGCCTTTACCGAGGACTTCTTCCTGTATTCCCTGAGCTGCTTCAACGTGTCGTCCGAGGAAGTGATGGCCCCTTCGATCTTGACCACACCCACTTTCGTGCCGAATCCAAAGACATCCGCCCACGAGGACGACGAGCTCTCTTGCCGCAACACGATCGAAAGGGCTCCGGCAACGATGATGAACACGGCCGTAAGCACCAGCAGGAATATTATGGTCACACCTGTTCTGGACTTCTTCATTGGGGCGACCTCTGAATCTCCGATTCCCATACCGTATACTCGTTTCTTCCCATGTGCCGCAAACCTTAACAGAATTCAGGAAGGCTCGCAAGACGCACCGCCTGCGTTGGATGCGCGTGCGCGAATATAGCGCTTGCCGATAATAATTTCCGTTTCTCCTCCTCAACAGTGACGGGCGAGACGAAAATGAATCGAAACTTGGGCCACACCAAGCATCGTAGCACGATTTTGCGTCGCTGCGTGGAAAGGCACCCTCACCCCAACTCTCTCCAGGAGAGAGAGCCCAAAGAATCTGCTCTCCCCCGTTTCTGGGGAGAGGGTCAGCTTGAGGGTGTGTGCCACGATTATCACGGACTGCCGGCTTTTGAGACACTTTCGGGCGCCCGTCCACCCGCCTGAGAACCTTGCTGACGCGTGGTCGATACATGGGAATGCGAAGAAGCTTTTGAAAATTACAACCGGAACGAGAGACTACTCTTGACGGCCGCAGTACCGTGGCGCACATGGGGAAATGAAGGGCTCGGTCTACGGGGATCTGGAGCTGCACGCATGGGAAGCGTGACGATCCGAGCGTGTGGCGGGGATGAGCTCCATCACTCGTTCGAAGGCATTGGGGTTGCCGCCGTGGGATGGGGCCGGCAGGGAGAGACTGTCTCGGAATTGCGGCAAATGTTAAGATCGTGGCACGCTTCTTTTTCAGCACCCTCGCCCTAGCCCTTTTCCGAAGGGAGAGTGGACTTGCAACTGCCCGGAATGACAGAGCCCTCTCCCTCCGGGAGAGGATGGGGTGAGGGCTCCATGGCCAGCATCCTCCCTCACCGTACCACTTTTTCTGCTGTTTCCTGAGTTTTGAGACAGTTTCGGGACGCTGGCCCTCCCGATGGCGGAGCTCACGTGCCCGCGCAATACGCGCGGGCTATCACTATCATTATCCGAAAACGACGCTAACAATCAAAGTACAGAGCGAATTCATAGGGATGGGGCCTCATCCGAACGGGATTCAATTCAGCCTTGGTCTTGTATTCAATCCACATCTCCAATGCATCCTGGGTGAAAACGTCGCCCTTCAGGAGAAACTCCTGGTCGGCTTCCAGGCATTTCAGAGCCTCAGCAAGACTTCCCGGGGTGGAAGGTACATCTTTGAGCTCTTCGGGGGACAGGGCATAGATGTCTTTGTCCAGCGGCTCTCCGGGGTCCATCTTGTTTTCGATACCGTCTAGGGCAGCCATGAGCAAAGCGCTGAATGCCAGATATCCATTGCACGACGGATCGGGAGTCCGGTATTCGATCCTCTTGGCTTTCGGGGACGGACTGTACATCGGGATACGACAACAAGCGGACCTGTTTCTCGACGAGTACGCGAGGTTTACGGGCGCCTCGAATCCAGGCACCAATCTCTTGTACGAGTTGGTAGTCGGATTGCAGATCGCACACAGAGCAGGAGCGTGCTTCAGGATGCCGCCGACAGCCCACAGGGCTTCCTGTGAAAGTCCAGCGTACTTGTCTCCCGCGAAAAGCGGAGTGTCCCCCCTCCAGATGCTGATGTGGGTGTGCATCCCCGATCCGTTGTCTTCAAACAGGGGCTTGGGCATGAACGTGACGGTCTTGCAATGGCGCTTGGCAACGTTCTTGAGGACGTATTTGAACCACATGAGCTGGTCGCCCATCTTTACGAGAGGAGCGAATTTCATATCGATTTCGCCCTGGCCTGCGGTCGCGACCTCATGGTGCTGTGCCTCGATAGAGATGCCCAGGCTCTCCAGAATCATCACCATTTCCGTCCGGATGTCCTGAAGCGAGTCTGTGGGAGATACCGGGAAGTACCCTTCCTTGTGCCGGGGCTTGTACCCCAGGTTCGGGTTTTCCTCTCGACCCGTATTCCACCACCCTTCGAACGAATCCACTTTGTGGAAGCCGCCATTGGACGAGTAAGAGTATCGGACGTCGTCGAAAATGAAGAATTCGGCTTCCGGACCGAAATAGGCCGTGTCGCCGATCTTGGTGTACTTCAGGTACGCCTCAGCCTTTTGCGCTATGTTGCGGGGATCTCGCGAGTACCTTTCTCGGGTAACCGGATCGACGATGTTGCAGATCAACGACAGTGTCTTGACCTGCATGAACGGATCCATGACCGCCGTGGCCGGGTCCGGAACCACAAGCATGTCCGATGCGTGGATCGGCTGCCAGCCACGAATGGACGAGCCGTCAAATCCGAACCCATCCTCGAATGATTCTTCTTCCAGTTCATGGAGCGGTACACTGAAATGTTGCCACATGCCTGGAAAGTCCATGAATTTGAGGTCCACCATCACGACCCCGTTTTCTTTCGCATAATCAAGTACCTCTTTTGGTCCCATCTCCTACTCCTTCTGATCGAAAGGTTCTGAATCTCCCAGAGAGCTTGGAAGTCTTCGGGGTGAATCTTGACCGGCCCAAGGCCTGGAACCAGATTCCGGCTCCAAGCCCCGGGAATCTGATGTCGGTCATAGCGCGTCAGAGTCTCTTTCCCCAGTACGAATTCGTACTACCGTCTCAACGTCCATGACGAATATCTTTCCGTCGCCTATGCTGCCGGTCCTCGCCGCAGAAACAATCTTTTCTATGACCTGCTCCACGCGATCGTCTGCAACAACAACTTCGATTTTTGTCTTCGGAAGAAAATCCACGAGGTATTCAGCGCCCCTGTAGATTTCCTTGTGCCCCTTCTGCCGTCCAAAACCTTTCACCTCGGTGACTGTCATTCCGTGAACACCGAGCGATCCAACGGCTTCCTTCACCTCGTCGAGTTTGAACGGCTTTACGATTGCTTCTATCTTCTTCATTCATGCCCCTTTCTTCGCATCCTGACACTCCGCTGGATAGAGCCGCCGGCTATGTTCTCGCCCGACCGTCCGAAGACGCAAGCGAGTGGAAGAGGACGAACTCGCGTTCGTGTTGCGGGAGCAATCCACGTGCCAAGATTGTATCTTTGGGAATCGACGATACAGTTACCTGGAATTACAGTAGATAACCGACCTCCTCCCGGGTGTTTGTTACCTGAGTTCTCGTGAGATGGATACCTGGAAGTAGGATTCTGCCGCGAAAAGTTACATTTTTGTACGGTGCTGACCACCACCACCCCGCGGATCCGATGTCCAGGACAGTATTCTGACTCTCAACCCTCTCGAAGTCACGTTCTTTCCATCGACGTGTATCTTTGGGTTCGCCCCGCCATCCGTGACGCTCGTGAGCCACACACCCATCCTGCCGGCATCAACATCCTTCACCTGACCTTTCCACGAAGATCCTCCCGACAACCGGCCCAAGGCCTGCCATTCCCTAGCTCACCAGACAATCACATCCTGCCTTTCCTGAAATCGATGCGGATCCCTCGGCCTATCTCGATTCCAGGCATTGTCTTCGTTTTCGGCTTCATCGCAAACGCCCTCTGGGTATTCAAGCAGTTCAGGAGTGTACACCTACAGATCCGGTTTCGAGGCGAGTTAGAGATTGTACCCTGCCTCCCCGTGAACGGAAGTGTCCACGCCAACCACTTCTTCTTCCTCTGCCACCCGCAGTCCTACGATGGACTTCACGATCATGAGGATGATCGCGGATACTACGAACGAGTAGATGAGTGTTGCCACCACTGCCACGATCTGGATCCCGAACTGGGACGCGTTACCAAAGAAAAGACCGTCCGTACCGCCGATCTCTTTTGCTGCAAACAAACCCGTGGCAAGAGCACCCCAGATTCCTCCAACACAGTGGATGCCCACAACGTCCAGAGAGTCGTCATACCCTAAGGAGGCCTTTGCCAGCACTGCAAAGTAGCACACCGCTCCTGCCATCGCTCCGATGATAACGGAGGAGACCGGACCGACAAACCCCGCTGCCGGTGTGATGGCAACAAGTCCGGCCACGGCGCCTGAGGCAACGCCCAGAGTCGTCGGCTTACCCTTCACTGCCCATTCCGTGAATACCCAGGACATGGCAGCCGCAGCGGTGGCCATGTGGGTTACGACGAACGCCATAGCAGCGCTCTGGTTAGCAGCAAGAGCACTCCCCGCGTTGAAGCCAAACCACCCGAACCAGAGCAAGCCGGCTCCCAGGAGAGTCAACGTCAGGTTATGAGGCATCATGGGAGCAGTTCCGTACCCCTTGCGCTTGCCCACGATAAGAGCGCACGCGAGCGCCGCTATACCTGAATTAATGTGAACCACCGTGCCGCCCGCAAAATCCAGGGCTCCCATCTCGGCTAACCACCCGCCCGGACCCCAAACCCAGTGACACACTGGCGAGTACACGAACGTGAGCCAGAGAAGCATGAAGATGATGAAAGAGCTGAACTTCATGCGTTCGGCGAATGCTCCGGAAATGAGAGCCGGAGTGATGATGGCGAACATGCACTGGAAAATCATGTACGTGGTTGAAGGGATCGTGGTTTTCGGCCATACGTCTCCCCCGATTCCGGCAAGGGCAAAATGGTTCAACCCGCCAACAAACCCTTTGACAGCATCAGGGGCGAAAGCCAAACTGAATCCCCAAAAAAGCCACACGATCGACGCCAGCCCCATGAGAAAAAAGCTGTGCATCATCGTTGACAAAACATTCTTGGAACGGGTCATCCCGCCGTAAAACATGGCCAGCCCCGGTGTCATCAATAAGACGAGGGCCGAGCTGACCAAAACCCATCCGTTATCCGCAGCATTCATCTCCAGACCACCTCCGATGTTTTTCTGCATGGGCGCAGATTCTGTTTCCGCCTCCCGATACCCCGGGGATCGGGGAATCCACGGGGGGAATCAGGGAGTCGAGCCACGAGGTCGTGGCCTTCCGGTTTGTTCTGGAAATGGAAAAGCAACGAAGGTGCCACGCAGATCAGAATCTGGCTGATGTGTTATAACTGGTTGTTATCGCAACTGTTTTTCCCAGGATGCTCACCAGGATCGGAAGAGTTACAAAATTGAAATACTACCTTTGGGTAGGAAAAGGCATGGTCCGGTTACGAAACCGTACGAAATCTGCGAGGCTCTATGCCATACTTTTTCACCCGAAGACCCATCACCCGCTCGCTTATCCCCAAAGCCCGGGCAGCCTTCGCCTTGTTGCCCCGCGCTGTCTTGATCGCATCGATCAGAAGATCGCGCTCCACGGCCTCCAGCGTGCTATCCAGCGTGCCTTTCATCCACGTCCCGCTTGCCTCGGCCGTCTGAAGCGTCGGCGGCAGATGGTGCCCGTGAATCACTGAATCCGAGCTCAAGAGAACGGCCCGCTCTATACAATTCTCCAGCTCCCGCACATTCCCGGGCCAATGGTACGCCATGAGCATGTCTATGGCCTGAGTGGCAACGCGCAGGATGTTCTTGTGGTTGGCTTTACTGTACCTTTCCACGAAAAAATCGGCCAGGAGCGGTATGTCGGTGCGTCGCTCCCTCAACGGCGGAATATGGATGGGGAAGACGTTGAGACGATAGTACAGGTCCTGCCTGAAGTCGCCGTGCTCGATAAGATCCTCCAGGTTCCGGTTTGTGGCCGCGATCACCCGTACATCGGTCCGGATGGTCGCGCTTCCCCCTACGCGCTCGATCTCCTTTTCCTGGAGCACGCGCAAGAGCTTGATTTGCGTGGAAGGCGAAAGGTCGCCCACCTCGTCAAGAAAGATTGTCCCCCCGTGAGCAAGCTCGAATCGTCCCTTGCGCGTTGCGATCGCCCCCGTAAACGCGCCCTTCTCGTGACCGAAGAGCTCGCTCTCCACAACACTTTCAGGCAGAGCCCCGCAATTTACCTTGATGAATGGCTTGGACGCGCGCAAGCTGTTAAAGTGAATGGCCTGAGCCACCAGCTCCTTGCCGGTTCCGCTCTCCCCGCGAATAAGGACCGTGGTGTCGCTTTTGGTAACCTGGGCGATAAGGTCGTACACCATCTGCATGGCCTTGGAATTTCCTACAATATTCGCGGGCCTGAAGCGCTCTTTGAGCTGATTCTGCAGTCTTTGGTTCTCCTCTAGGAGACGATGTCGCTCCTCCTCCACCGATTGCCTCAGCTTGACAGCCTGAGCGATCATGGAGCTGATGATCGAAAGCAAGCGCACGTCCTCGTCAAGAGAGATTCCCTCCTCGAAAAGCCTGTCCGCGCTGAGGGCTCCCATCACGTACGACCCCAGCTTGACGGGAACGCAGATAAATGAAATGTCCTCCTTCCGGAGACCTTCCCGAGATCGGGTGCGATCCAGGAAGAGTGGTTCGTCGGAAATGTGCGGAACCACAGCCGGCTTTCCGGTTTCTACCACCATTCCTGTCACCCCTTCACCGGGTTTGTACCGACCACGCACTTTCTGGCTTTCAGAAAGACCGTGAGCAGCCTCGATAATTATCTCTCCCGACGCACGATTGAGGAGCGTCAGGGTACCTCGGAGCATTCCCATATGCTGAGCTATCGCATCAAGGACCGGACCCGCCACTTCGCGCAGGTCCATGCTTCGATCAAGGATTTGACTTATCTCGAACAGCAGGAGTAGCTCCTGAATTTCACGTTTGACCTTGTGGGTGCTATTGTTCTGCAACATAACCTTTCCTAGGGCTCGTAGTTCCTCTGACGAAAAAATCTTACCAAAATGTACTATTCCAAGTAAAGGGCTACGAAGGGGCCGGATTCAGTTCCTCCACCCACGCACGCCCGTGGGGTCCGCGGCGCGCACAAGGATTACCCGTGGCAAGGTCTTCTCAGATTGGGCAAGATGCGGTATTAATACCATAATTTTCCCAGGCCGCCCCAGGCGAGACATGGGACTGAGGAGGGGTTCTTGTCACGGGTCCGGAGAATCACGATCGCCTGTCTCGTACTTCTGACCGTTGCCTTCACCATCCCTCGCTCCGGCGCCTGTCTGACGGTTTCGTCTTCCCCTGTAAGCGAGCTTGTCTTCAGCGAGGGATACCGCCATTACACCGAAGGTGACGTGGCCGCCGCAGAAAAGCTATGGATCGGGATCCGTTCCGATTCGGTCTATGGGCCGGTAACGCTCATTCTTCTGGCACGAGCATTCCAGGCGGCCCGTGATCCACGAAACGCTGTGCGGCTCCTCAAAGATTTCGTGGCAAAGGGCGACCTAGGACCGTATGGGGAAATAGCGCGCACGATCTATGTGGAAGCTCTCTGCGCGGCCCGAGACCCAGAGGCCATTCCACTGCTCCAGGCCATGATCAGAAACGGATCGGCACACGAAAAGCCAAAACATATCTACGCCCTTGCAAAGCTCTATCGATTTTCCGGCGATCATGCCAAGGCTGCCGAACAGTACCGGACCCTTTTCCTCGAGCATCCAGCATCAGTTGAGGGGCTTAGAGCGTCGGACGAGCTCGCGTGGATGGTCGTGCACGGCAAGATAGACAAGCCGGTTTTCTCGGAGTCGGAGCAACTGGGACGGGCAAGACGCCTTTCTCAGGAGGGAAGATTCGATCTGGCTGCCGAATCCTACACGTTTCTCTTGAAGAGCCGGCCCGCGGACGCGGATTTGATGCTCAAGCTCGCGTCGTGCCAGTTCAGGGCCAGAAAAAACAAGGAAGCGATCCGCACGCTCAAGGAGATCTTGGGAAAAAACATTTCGCTCCACGACCGCATGGAAGCCCTGTATCTGTTGAGCCGAGTCTACTGGAGACTGGACCGCACGCGGGAGTTCGAGCGCTGTTGCCAGGAGATTGTCGAAAAGGCGCCCCCCAGGCTCAAGCACAAAGTGATGTTCAACCTCGGCGCATACTACTACGAGCGGGGGAATTTTCCCGCGGCCTTCGAGCATTTCAGTCGTCTCGTCAACAGCCCTATCAATGACACCATGAAGTCCGACGTCACGTGGAAAATCGCCTGGATACACTACCGAACGGGGAAATACAGCGAGGCAGCCGAGGCCTTCCGAAGCACCAGGGTGATTGCACCGAACGGGCGAGTCGCCAATCCGTCGCGGTACTGGCAGGCACGCTCCTTGATGCACTTGGGCAAGACATCAGAGGCCAAGGCGTTGCTCCAACAGATTTGTTGGAGCGCACCTCTGGATTACTACGGTCAGGAGGCTGCGCGGCTTCTTAACACTTTGGGGTCTTCTATCAATCCCAACGGGTCTCGTCCTCCGTTTCCGGACATAACACTTTCCGAAACCGTGCTGGCGACGGAGCAGGTGGCTGCGGCCAAGAAACTTATGGACCATGGCCTGTATGAGCTCGCGCTGGCCAACTTGGAGCATCTCCCCCGGTCTGCGAGGAGCGTGCCTTCAGTCGTTTTTCTCATGGCTCGGGCTGCGTATGGAGCCCAGAAATACAAGCGAGCACGCGAGATACTTGCTACCGCGTTCGGCCAGTTCATGGACAATCCGCCCGAAAACGCTCCACCCGAGCTCGTGGAAATTGCATTCCCTCGCATCCATAGGGACGTGACGGTCCGCGCTGCAAAGGAGCAGGGAGTGGATCCGCACCTCGTGTGGGCAATCGTACGCCAGGAAAGTCTGTACGATGCAACCGCTGTTTCCCCTGCGGGTGCTCTTGGCCTGATGCAGGTGACCCCGAAAGCCGCAGGACTGGGAGACAAGAATGGACGGATCTCACCGGACGAGCTCGAAAGGATATTGACCCCGGAACAGAATCTCGCTTCAGGGATCCGCATCCTCTCGAAAAACCTCCGGAGCTTTAGAGAAAAGGTTGTCCCCGCGGTAGCATCGTACAATGCGGACATTCAGAAGGTCCGGGAGTGGGTGAGCCGGAACGGTTCTCTGAGCGAGGACGAATTCGTAGAAAACATTCCCTTTTTTGAGACCCGGACCTACGTGAAGAAGGTACTGGCAGGCTATCGTGCGTACGCTCAGCTTCACAGAAAATTCGATCTCGCGGGGCTGTGGTGACCTGCAGTTGCGGCCACGGGCTACATCTCCGTGGAAATCGAATAGCCTCCTGCTCGTTTCACGGTGACGAATCGGCAACTTTTCGGAATGGAGATTTCATGACTGGATCGAGTGACGGCACTTCAGCCGAGTTCTTTGATGCTACCCCCTTCTTGAAACTGGTTATCGACAAAGACGGGCGATGGTTCCAGAATGGAACAGAGATCGTTCATCCGAGCGTGTACCGCCAGTTTTGCGCCATGCTCGAGCCTACTGCGGACGGCGGGTACCAGGTGCGCATGGATAGGGAAGTCTGCCGGGTGGAAGTGGAAGACGCTCCCTTTGTCATTCTTCGGGTCATGGAACAGGACAGTGGCTCCTTCCTCCTCCTGCTGAACGATGGCACCACTGAACCGTTCGACCCGGATCAGTTCTGGATCGGGGAGCACAATGTCCCCTATTGCACCGTAAAGAACGGTGTGTTTCACGCGCGCTTCTCCCGGCCAGCGTACTATCAATTGGCAAGCCACATCGTTCAAGGGCAAAACGAAAATGAATTCTTCATCGAGGTCGAAGGGAAACGCGTCCCGGTGAAGAAGTAGTGCAGGCATGTAGTGCAGGCTTTCCAGCCTGCATCTGAAAAGAAATGGCAGCCTAGAAGGGCTACCCTACAGTAGAGAAAATATGTTGGCCCGCTCATTGTGGCGCACACATGTAGTGCAGGCTTTCCAGCCTGCATCTGAAAAGAAATGGCAGCCTAGAAAGGCTACCCCACAGTAGAGAAAATATGTTGGCCCGCTCATTGTGGCGCACACATGTAGTGCAGGCTTTCCAGCCTGCATCTGAAAAGAAATGGCAGCCTGGAAAGGCTACCCTGCGTAGGGGATTGCATTGCCACACATTGTGCAGCGGGCTTTTCACTTAGCATTCACTCTTGCACACCTCCCTCTCGCGCCGTGCAGACACTGTCCTCCTGCAGATTCTCGACCCGTTCGTGCCAGTCATAGGGGATGTCCAGCAAGAGGCGAAGCCTGCGCATGAACCTCAGCACACCCAACTCGAGATTGGTTACAAGCTCCCAGGTTCGGGGATCTCCCAGACTGGTGGCATGCGATCGAAGTGAGCTCAAGTAATCGTGCACGCGAGCGAACGCGTCCGAAAGGAACCTGAGCGGGTCTTGCCGGCCGTGCCAGCCCAGGACACATCGACGGGGATTGCTCTTCAGGTCCAGATGGCATCTGAGCCGTTCGCTGTCGGTAAGAAACACATGTTCCATGTTTTCCGCCAGCAAGCACGCCTGGGGATCGTCCATGCTCTCCGAGCAAAGTCGGATGTCTCCCAGTTGTGCAGAGATCTTATCCAGACAATTGGCAATGAGTGGTCGAGTCATGATCTGCCTTTCTCGGGGAAAAGGGGTGACCGGGCGAAGAGCCGCGAGGGCAGGGAACCCGAGCGGTCCTGCCCGCAAGCAGGGACCTCACGAGAGTGCTACCGTCCGATTTTGATTTCTCCCGCCCATGAGGGGGGATTCCGGCTGTTCGTCCTCCGGCAGGAATGGCAGATCCTGTTTCGGGTCGTATCCCATGAGGAAAATTCCCTGCCGCATCTCAGACATCGGGTCCGCGCAGGCTCCAGAGACCTCAATCCGAGGTCAGACCTGAGCTCGCCCACCGGGTCTGTAGTTGTGCCCTTCATACAAGACTCCTATCGAGGTGTTCTCCGGATTCTTTTTGTGGACGCGGGAAGGGCGCTTTCTGTCAGAAAGATGAGCCCTCCGCACACTCCTCTGCAGGAGAGTAAGAGGTTTCGCCGGGCAACCCGCGTGACGGCTGTCTTACGCCCCGTTGGCGGGTATGGCTTTCACTGCAGGAAGAATCCTGTGCGTGACAAAGTTCCAGTATCGCTCATACTGGTCTTGGGCTATGTCTTCCAGCTTCTCGATGCGGAACTCATCCCGAATTGCCTTGAAAGCCGCCTTCCTCCCGTGCTCGTCAATGCGGTTGTCATCGAAAAGGGCTCTCGTTGCCAGTGCCAGGGACGACAGGGCCCCTCCGTTGCCGCCGGTGGGGCCGGACGCCCCCTGGTCACTCGGCTTCGATTCAGGGTTGCTTCTGGAAAGCCACCGGCTGAGAATACACGCCAGGTCCGCCCCCGGCTCGTGAAACACTCTCTTGTGCAGATCCGGACAGCGGGTCTTTGAGATGACGAGGTTGTTATCCAAGTCCAGGTCGCCCACTACGTCGAGCTCATATTCCAGTCCCTCTCGCTGAACTGCTTCGAGACCGACCTTTTTGACCTGACTTTTCCCTTTGTCGTCCTGTTCCAAGATGTACTTCGTCCGAGCCCGCAATGTAACGATACAGTGGAGCTGGGATTGGAGAATCGTCTCAACAAGGGCATTGTGCAGCGGTGTGACTAGGCGCCAGGCAGGGGCAGCACTGTGCGTCTTGCTCCGCTTCGCCGCCTGATCGACCAAATCCAGAGCTCCATCCTTGCCGCTCCACGCGTGAGAGAGGGAATCGACGATCAGGACATCGTACTCCTCCCGTTGCGCGTGGTGAATCGCCTCCACATATCGATCGGGATGAAATGAATCGAGCTCCATCATGTCAAAATCGAAGATGTCGGCATACGCTGCCGATGTTCCGTGCTCGGTGTCGATAAGCGCGACTCTCGATCCGAGCTCCGTTGCAATGCGAAGCGCACTGTACGTCTTTCCGCTACCGGACGGACCTACAATGCCCATCCGCAACCTGTTCCGACATCTGGTTGCCTTTCTAAACATCGAGAAACGCCTCCTCGAGGTGCTCGAGCCTGACCATCCAGGGGAATTGGCGCTCGAGCGTGCTCTGTTGACAGTATTCGGTGTCGGACAGCCACCAAGGACAGAATTGCCTGTCAGGCTCCCTCCAGTGACACGAGATAAACATGGGATTGAGGGAAGGTTTTCCTGTTAAGTTCCTCCCCCTGGAATAGCGCCAGTTTCCCAGTTGCCGTTTCCGACACTGCTCTCGTGTGATTCGAATGCCCCGAATGCGACAGGGATTGACTTCATCTTGCGGCGATATCATGGGATACCTCTCGACAGCCTTAGTATGAGATTTCGTGAATACAGTCGTGTACTTGCTTCAGCTCGGGTCAGCAGGGAGCGGGTTGGAAGCCCGCCCCTACCTTTTGGGGAGAATATCGATGGGCCGCACCACATTGACCTTGGCTGCATTGCGCGAAAACGCGACGTTGCTTTTTCCATTGCGCACGCAGCGATCGGATACTGGGCTGTATCGCCTGTTGACCCGGGGCTCGCATTTCATGTGACCCGGAGCCACGCTATGCGGCGCTATCGTTCATGCTTGATTCGCGTATCGCGAGGGTCGTTTGTGTGCGTCGCGGGCCGCTACGCGAGAGATGCTTTGAGTTTTCTGCCGGCCTTGAATTTCACCGCCCACCGGGGACCGACAAGCACAGGCTCGCCCGTTTGTGGATTACGTCTGGTGCAGGTATCCTTGAATCTCGGCGCGAAGCTGCCAAAACCGGAAATGGTGACCGTATCCTTCATGCCAAGAGCTTGGAGGATTTCGGCAAAAACGGCTTTTACGAGGGACTCTGCTGTTCTGTGGGGAATGTGGTGTCGGTGGGAGACGAGTCGGATGAGCTGAGCTCTGTTCATGGAGTCCTCCTTTTTGTGGTGTGCAGTGGTATTGCGGGTGTTGGCGCGGACAGCCGCGTCTTAGAGTACGTTTGTTCTCCTTGACGCATAGTAACCAATAGGTTACTAATTGTCAAGACTTTGCAATACCAGGTGACGCATGGCCAGGAAACCTCGAAATATCAATACACTCCCCTGGTCACACTTCCTCAGAAGACTCTATTGGTTCAAGCACCCCCAGGAAGAGGACTCCCTCTTCCTCGCGAGGGCTGGGCTGACGAAACACAACAAGTCCAAATGGCTAAACGCTGTTCAGCCAAATCCCTCCATTGACATGATAGAAAGAATTGCCAAGCACCTGGAATTGTCGGACGAAGAATTGCACTGGCTTACCTTCGGCTCTCGACCCCCTCTTCCCCTCCCCTCCCCCCCCTTTTCTCTGCGCGCTCTCCCCCCCTCCCGCTTCCCTATCCAGTTCGTGCGCCTGGCAGAGGAGCTCTACGCGAAGACAGACCGCGTCTCAGCCGAGGAGATGAACGGCCTCTTTCGAGAGACGCTCTCTCTGTGCAAAGATCACGCGCGACTCGGCTGCTCCGCTCTCGGAAAAGGAGGCGCGCCGCACGATCCTTTGTCCGGATCATTCCGGGAAACAGTGGACTGGCTGAGCGCAGAAATTCGGAAGCTGAAAGAACAGCGAGACCTCGGGCTCAAGACAGACCTGTTGCTGTGGGTGGAACGGCATCTGGCCGTGATGCAACAGCCTGAACCGCAGAGTTCTCGTCGCGCGGCGGCGCAGAGCCGAGTAACTCCTTTCGAAAGTGGAAGGTCGGTGACCGGTGAAAAAGATGTGGACACCGAGCAGTACTTCTATATCCCGAAAGCAGTGCCTCGACTCGCTGCAGGAGCAGGAAACCTCGTCACAAGCGAGACTTCAGACGACTACTACGCGTTCAGACTCGATTGGCTCAATGAAGTGGCGTCGAACAAGGGCGACATCTGGCTCTTCGAAGTCCTCGGCGACAGCATGTCCCCTACTCTCGAGCCGGGTGATGTGGTGCTCATAGACTGCGGAAGAAAGGTACCCGCACACAACAGGATCTATGCCTTTGAAGAAGACAACGCCATCACCATCAAGCGCCTCTCCAAGCAGGCCGATGGCACCTTCGCCATCATCAGCGACAACCAGGCGCACCTCGGTCACCGCGGCCCCCTCTATCCCCCGAGAGCTCTCTCACCCTCCATACGAATTATCGGACGGATGATCTGGTCCGCGCGGACATGGCTGTAGGCGGGAGCCCTGACCGCCGTTGCGAGCCGGAGGACGTACTGAAGGCCCTCCTTGGGTTGAAAATGCCTCTTCTCGCGGGACTACTGTCGATGTCCGCCTCCTGTGGCACTATGTCTACTGCATTCGGAAAACCGGTTCTCTCGAGTCCTCCGTTGCGGAAGGAATCGTCGGAATCCTAGAGCCAAATATTAACTTCTACTCCCCTTGTCGCGGTATTCTCAGGGCGGGCTTACGATCATTGGGCCTTTCTCAAGATAATGCATCCGAGCGGCGGCAGGACCAGATCCACGTGCTGGTCATGCCCATGGTGAGCTTCGCTCTTTGTAAACACCGCGCCCGCGTTTCCAATGTTGGTTCCGCCATAGTACTCGGAATCCGAGTTCAGAATCTCCCGATATTCTCCGGGCTCGGGCACCCCCACCCTGTACCCGTGCCTCACAACCGGGGTGAAGTTGAGGGCGCAGACGAGAAATCCGTCCGGTCCTCTCCTGATGTACGTGAGCGCGCTGTTCGTGTAATCGTTGCAATCGATCCAGGAGAAGCCTTCGCGCCGATGGTCCCATTGCCACAAGGCGCTGTCGGAACGGTACAACTGGCCGAGATCCATGAGAAATCGGGAAATGCCCTGGTGAACGGGATACTGAAGCAAGTGTCTTTCCAGGGTCGATTCGTGGCTCCACTCGTTCCAGGTTCCGAGCTCTGAACCGGCCATGAGCAGCTTTTTTCCCGGATGGGTGTACAAATACGCCAGGAGAAGGCGCAGATTGGCAAACTTCTGCAGATCGTCTCCAGGCATCTTTCTCAAGAGAGAGCCTTTTCCGTACACGACCTCGTCGTGGGAAAGGGGGAGAATGAAGTTTTCACTGTACGCATACATCATGGAGAACGTGAGGTCGTTGTGGTGAAAGCTCCTGTGTATGGGATCCTTCGAAAAGTATTGGAGCGTGTCGTGCATCCAGCCCATGTCCCATTTGAAGCCGAAGCCCAGTCCGCCAAGGTACGCGGGGGTGGTCACGCCGGTCCATGCGGTGGATTCTTCGGCCACGGTGAAACAACCGGGGAATCTTCCGTACACAACCGCGTTAAACTCCTTAATGAAATCGATAGCTTCAAGGTTTTCGTTGCCACCGTACCTGTTGGGGATCCACTCGCCTTCGTTGCGGCTATAGTCCAGGTAGAGGAGAGATGCCACCGCATCCACCCGCAATCCGTCGATATGGTACCTGTCCAGCCAAAACAGGGCATTGGACACCAGGAAGTTCCGTACCTCGTTCCTGCCGAAATTAAAGATGAGAGTTCCCCAGTCCCGGTGCTCGCCCTGACGCGGATCCGCGTGCTCGTATAACGCTGTGCCGTCAAACATGCGCAGGGCAAAGTCGTCCCGAGGAAAATGCGCGGGCACCCAGTCCAGGATAACGCCTATTCCGTTGCAGTGCAGGTGATCCACGAAAAACATGAAATCATCCGGATTCCCGAACCTGCTGGTGGGAGCGAAATAGCCCGTGACCTGGTATCCCCACGAGGCGTCGAAGGGGTGCTCCATGATCGGCATGAGCTCGACGTGCGTAAATCCGTATTGCTTCACATGCTCCACGAGTGCGGGGGCCAATTCTCGGTACGTGGCCCAGCGGCCGCCCTCTTCTGCGATCCTGAGCCACGATCCCAGGTGAACTTCGTAGATACTCATGGGGCTCTCGCGATGGTTCCGGCGTTCCCGTTCCCGCATCCAGTCATGGTCTTGCCAGTGGTAGCGGTCCAAATCCCATACTCGGCTTGCTGTTCCTGGTCTGAGCTCCATGAAAAACGCGAACGGGTCGGTTTTGATGCGGATGTCGCCGGTGGCAGTTTTGATCTCGTACTTGTAGAGATCCCCCGGTTCCACGCCGGGAATGAAGATCTCCCAAATGCCTGTTGCTCCCATGCTTCTCATGGGAAACAGTCGGCCATCCCACCTGTTGAAATTCCCTACCACGCTGACACGTTTGGCATTGGGGGCCCACACTGCGAACGCTGCTCCGCGCGTGCCGTCCATCTCCATGGGGTGTGCGCCGAGCTTCTCGTACAGGCTGAAGTGCTTGCCTTCTCCGGCCAGGTGGAGATCGAGCTCGCCCAAGGTAGGCATGAAACGGTACGGGCTGCAGCATTGCCAGGTCGAACTATCGGGAAAACCGAAGACCGTATCATAGACGAGTGGCAGCTCACGGTTCGGGAGCCACTTCCAGAAAAGGCCCTTTGCTCCCGACTCTTCCATGAGGACTCGCTCGCCGTCCATTAAGAGCTCGGCAGACGATGCGTCCGGATGAAAGGCTCTGACGATCAGTCCTGGGACTCCCTTCAGGCAGACAGGATGAACGCCAAGGACACTGTGCGGGTCGGAGTGCTCTACACGTAGGATTCTCTCAATATCGTTCGGCGAGATACCGGTCAGAAATTCGGCGGCGTACATGAAATCGTCCTTTCACAATTTCTGCGAGCGTTCATGGCCAATTGCCAATACCCGGACAGAGAGCGGCATCGCGGAACCACACTCGCATTGCACAACAAGGAACAGGGAATCCTGCTTCACCCGTCGAGCTTGTTGTATTCTGGAATATCCTCAGGCTTGACAAAAAGTATGCGATGACATGAAGGGCACGTTATCATTTCCTGTTGCTTCAACACTTTAATGTTGACCTGAGGCGGTATAGCCATGTGGCAGGCAGAGCAGGTGCCGTTCTTCAGTTCCGCGACCGCGTAGCCCCGGACCTTCTTTATGGTCTGGTACCGTTTGAGAAAATCCCGATCGAGAGCGTCCGTCACCTTCACCTTCTGGATGTTGAGCTCGCTCAGCGCGGCATTTGCATCGGTCTCCACGGAATGAGCTTCCGCCTTCTTGGTATGCAAGTCCCGTTCAAATTGTTCGTACTCTCTCTGCTTTCTCTCCAGGATGCTCCTGAGGCTTTCTATTTCGGCCATGAACCCGAGGATGGTATCTTCGATTTCGCCCACGACTTTCTTGCCGAGCTTTACCTCTCTGGAGAGAGCGTTTGCTTCTTTCTGATTCCTGATACCGAGCAGGCGTTTTTCGGACCGCTTTATTTTTTCCTGTTCCGTGGCAAGGTCCTGCTCCCTCTTGCGCAGGTCCTTCTCTGCCCGTGCGAGTCGGTCCTGCGTATCCGCTATTTCCCTTCTCAGAGTTACCAGATTACGTGCGATACTCTGGACTTCAGCCGGCATTCTCGCGAGATCGCTCTCGAACCGATCTATCTGGCTGTCGATTTGTTGAAGCTCATGAAGGAGAAGTAGTTGGTCTCTCAACGATAAAGCCCTCCTTGGCTGCCTGAGGTGTCTCTATAAGGATCAGTCTCGATGTCGCAAGCGAGGCACGCGATATCCAGTTTCAACTTTGCGAATTCGTTCCGAAACGCGTTGGCAAGAATCGTGCCCGCGTGTTGCTCGAGACCGAAGTGGCCAGCATCGATCACCGGCATATTCATCTCGCGCGCTTCAAGAGCGGCGTGATACCGGACATCTCCCGTGATCATGACGTCTGCCCGGTACCCCAATGCAACGGCCAGGTATCCCATGCCGCTTCCAGAGGCGCAAAAAACGTTTTTCACAGGTCTGTCGCCATCGCAGACGACTCGCGGTCTTGCAGTTTCCAGATCCCTGGCCACCTTTTCCGTCAATGCCGAGACTGCCATGGCTTCCGGAAGTTTTCCCATTCGCGCGCAAGCCGCGGGAACGGGAACGAAGACGCCGTCTAGTCCGAGCCGTGCCGCAATCCAGTCATTCAGTCCGTCGGGAGCAGCATCGAAGTTTGTGTGCAGGGCCAGGATATCGACGTGGGCGCGTGCTGCAGCAAGGAGTGTTCTGCCTGCCAAGGTTTGTGACGAAACGGACTTGAGGGGTTCCATAATCAGAGGATGATGAACGACAAGGAGTTGACAAGAATGGCCTTCGGCAAATGCCACTGTTTGGGGCGTGGGATCGAGGCTGAACGCTACGGAGGTGACCAGGCGATCCATCTCCCCGATTTGAAGCCCGCAGTTGTCCCACGGTTCAGCCCGCTCAAACGGAAACAAGCTGTCTGCTATTTCCAGGATTCGGGCTACGGGTGCGCCGCTCACTGGGCATCTACTCCACGGGCTGTCCGGCATCTCGGAGAAGCCGGCACAGGGTGTGCTGCTGGCCGAAGAAGTCTTCGGGATAAAATGCGGCTGGGATATCCGCACACAGGGCCCAAAAAGATCACGGGGAGCCTCATGGAGCTCCCCGTGATGGAAATCCGGCTAACTGTAGCATGGCGTCGTTCAATCAAAGCGTGTCTCCCTGGCCGGGGTGGGCCCACCTGGATTCGAACCAGGGACCAACCGGTTATGAGCCGGGAGCTCTACCAGCTGAGCTATGGGCCCACTCGCTCGATAACGCTCCATAGTACTAATGATCTCAATCTCTGTCAAGCTCCATTTGCCTGGCTCAGCAATGAAGAGTGATGAGAATCCTGTGGTGAGGTAGAGACTGGTTGTAGTAACCAGCCGCAGGAGGTCAGGCCGTGGGGACAGAGCTGATCTTGTTCGATGATTTTGCGCATCGAATAGCAGGACTGAGCTTGGTTTGGGAGGTACCAGGGGAAGCCGATCGGAGCGAGTGTACAATCACGAGGTATCCGGACAGAATCTGATCTGGAAACGACCGTGTATGATCTGCTCAATGTCTAAGCTTGTGAGAGCCACATTGCGCCAGCCCTCCAAGAGGCGACATGCGAGGTTCTTGAGCGCTCCCAAGGCCTTGCGCCCGGCTTTTCCGAGAAGACTGCCGTTGTAGAGCAATTGAGCTATGGTATGGGCAATCTGCAGGCT
>Ga0067045_1002976_pt1 | contig 48680 bp, 50 predicted proteins | sample TerdegcTABiofilm_FD_59184 | JGI IMG/M metagenome (GOLD analysis project Ga0067045, IMG submission 59184) | Combined Assembly of (Gp0054472, Gp0054536) Wastewater bioreactor microbial communities from Singapore -Terephthalate degrading...
CATTTCTTGAATCAATCCGTCCCCTTCAGGGTGTCGAGCAGGAAGGCGCGCAGGCGTCCGTAGTCGGCGGGCAGCTCGACGGGCGCCCCCGTTCTCGTCTCGAGGTCGCGCATGCTCTGCGGCACCTCGGGGATGATCCCGGTGAGTTCGATGATCTCGTCGGGAAACTTGGCCGGGTGCGCCGTCTCGAGGCTCACGCAGGGCCCGGCGACGGGCGCCCGGCAGGCATCCAGGTACAGCTCGAGCCCCCTCCAGCCCACGGCCCCGTGGGGCTCGAGCAGGACGCGGTGGCGATCCCAGACACGCCGGATCGTCTCCTTCGTCTCCTCGTCGGAGACGCTCACGGAGAAGATGCGCCGGCGCATCTCCTCGAGATCGGGGTAGGCGTGCACGACCCCGGTGCGGTCCACCGTCCCCCCGTAGAGCTCGAAGAAGCGGGCCAGGTTGCTCGGGTGGCCCACGTTCATGGCGTTGGAGAGGCAGGCCCGCGACGGGGAGACCTTCTCGTAGACGCCCGTCCTGAGGTAGTTGGGGAACTCGTCGTTTTCATTGGTGGGCATGACGAGCATCCGGACGGGGAGCCCCATGCGCCGGGCGTATTCGCAGCCCAGGGCGTTGCCGAAATTCCCCGAGGGGACGGAGAAGACGATCTCCTCGCCCTTCCCGGCGAGCTGGGCATACGCGTAGATGTAGTAGATGCTCTGCGGCAGGATCCGGCCGAAGTTGATGGAATTGGCCGAGGTCAGGTTGAGGTGCGACAGTCCCGGGTCGGAGAAGGCCTGCTTCACGAGGTTCTGGCAGTCATCGAACTTCCCGTCGACGGACAGGGCCAGGACGTTGTCGCCGATCGTGTCGAGCTGCTTCTTCTGCATCCCGCTGACCTCGTTGCGCGGGTACAGGATATAGACGCCCATGCCCTCTACTCCCTTGAAGGCCTCGCCGACGGCGCTTCCCGTGTCGCCCGAGGTCGCCACGAGCACGTTGAGCCGCTTTCCCCCGTCGCGCAGGCGGCTCATGAGCCTCGCCATCATCCGGGCGGCAAAATCCTTGAAGGAGGCCGTGGGTCCGCGGTCGAGGCGCATGACGACCATGCGGTCGAAGACCCGCTCCAGGGGGACGTCGAAGTTGTAGGAATCCTCGACGATCTTCTTGAGCGCTTCCCGGGGCAGCTCGTCTTTCAGGAATGCCTCCGCCACAAGGAGGGCCGTCTGTGCGTAGGGGACCCCCTTGAGCGCCAGGATGTCGTCCAGGGCGAGCGCCGGGATGGGCTCCGGCATGAAAAGCCCCTCGTCGGGCGCCTGGCCCTGGATCAGGGCCTCGCGGAAGGAGACCCGGCCCTTGAACGGCGTCAGGCCGGCCACGCCCTCGAGGCTGCGGTTCGTGCTGTAGTATCGGATCATGGGGTACCTCCGGGTCCCTCTAACAATCCGGGACTCGTTCATTGTCTGCCAAATGCAAAGCCCTCGCATCCAATTGCGAAGTTAGGAAGTTATGAAGAGCCGAAACTCGGCGTGTTTGGAAGATTTAGTCTTATCCGCTCTTCCTCACTTCCGCTCTTCCGATCTTCACGAACATAAAGCTGTATCGGATCGCGCTGCAATCTGCGGTCGCAATTCCGATCACAGACTTCCTTTATGGTCCCGGCGGGCGGTACGCCCGGATGTACTCGAGGAATCGTTTATGGTGCGCCATTAGATCGAATTGCCTTCGATAAATCAAATGAAAGTGGCGCTCGATCGGGCAGCCCTCGACGGACAGGGCGGCCAGCACCCCCGATTTGACCTCCCGGCGGACGGCGTGCAACGACAGGACGGAAACCCCTACCCCCGCGATGACGGCCTCCTTCACGGCCTCGGAGCTTCCCATCTCCGCGACGACGAGAAACCGGGACAGGTCCGCTTTCCCCGCCTCGGTGAGGCACCGCTCGAAGGCCTCGCGGGTGCCCGACCCCTTCTCGCGGATCACGAAGGGTTCTTTTTCGATCTCGCGGACGCGAACACTCTTCCGCCTCGCCCAGGGATGAGCAGCCGGGACGGCCAGCACCATCCGGTCGCGCCAGAGCCGTTCGGCCGCCAGCTTCGCGCCGGCCGGCTCCTTGCCGATGAAACCGATCTCGGCCCCGTTCTCCAGGACCGTCTCGATGACCTCGCTGCTGTCGGCCGCCTGCACGGCCGTCCGGATCGAACGGAATTTCTCGAGGAACCCGGCGATCGCGGGAGGCAGGATGTAGGTGGCCGGGATGGTGCTGGCGGCGATCCGGATGTCCCCCTCCTCGCGTTCGCGGACCCGCATCACCCGGTCCATGGCCTCCTCGCGCAGCTTCAGGATCCTTCGGGCGTAATCATAAACGACACGCCCCTCGGGCGTCAGCGTGAAGGCCCGGCTGGCGCGGTTGACCACCTTCGCCCCCAGGGCGCCCTCGAGGTTGCGGATGTGCTTCGTGAGCGACGGCTGGGAGAGGAACATCCGCTTGGCCGCCCGGCTGAAGCTGCGCTCCTCGACGAGGTGCACAAGGGACTCAAGCTGCAGCATGTTGACGTTTTTCATTTCGGCCTGCATGGCCTCTCCCTACCATGACCCTTTTCGATAATCAAGGGGCTTTTATGAATTATTGGAATTGGCATTATGCAGAAAAGAGAGGTAATAAAAAAACGCTTTCCTCATCCTAAACTATGTGAAGGAGGACCTCGGTATGGGCAACCCGTTTTCATCCCGCGCGGGAATCATCGTCGTCGGCGTTGCCATCGGCATCATCGCAACGCTTCTGCAGTACTTCGGAAACCCGCCCAACATGGGCATCTGCGTGGCCTGCTTCGAGAGGGACATCGCGGGCGGTCTCGGGCTTCACCGGGCCGCCGTCGTGCAGTACATCCGCCCGGAGATCATCGGATTCGTGATCGGGGCCTTCCTCGCCGCCCTGCTCGCGAAGGAGTACCGCCCCCGGGGCGGCTCGGCCCCGCTCGTGCGCTTCTTCCTCGGCGTCTTCGCCATGATCGGCGCCCTCGTCTTCCTGGGCTGCCCCTGGCGTGCGCTGCTGAGGCTCGCGGGCGGCGACTGGAACGCCGTGACGGGCCTCGCGGGCCTGGCGACGGGCATCGGCGTGGGCGTGCTGTTTCTGAAATCGGGTTACAGCCTCGGCCGGGCGCAGGCGCAGAAACCGGCCACGGGGTACCTCTTTCCCGTCTTCATGGCGGGGCTATTCCTGCTGCTCGTCTTCCGGGTCACCTTCGCCGAGGGAGGTCCCCTCTTCTTCAGCCAGAAGGGCCCGGGATCGCAGTTTGCCCCCGTCTGGGTGAGCATCGGCGCCGGGCTGATCATCGGGGCCATCGCCCAGCGCAGCCGGTTCTGCACCATGGGGGCCCTGCGGGACGTCATCCTCCTGAGGGATTTCCACCTCATCAGCGGCGTGGCGGGCCTGCTCGTCGCCGCCCTGACCATGAACCTGATTCTCGGGCAGTTCAAGCCCGGCTTCGCGGGCCAGCCCGTCGCCCACACGGATCACCTCTGGAACTTCCTGGGGATGGCGCTCGCAGGCCTGGCCTTCGCGCTGGCCGGAGGCTGCCCGGGCCGCCAGCTCTTCCTCTCCGGCGAGGGGGACCTCGACGCGGGGATCTTCGCCCTCGGCATGATCGTGGGCGCCGGCGTGTCACACAACTTCGCCATGGCCAGCTCCCCTGCCGGAGCCTCCGCCTTCGGGCCCGCCGGCATCCTCGTGGGCTTCATCTTCTGCCTGGCCGTGGGGTTCACGATGCGCGAGAGGGCCTGATGCGCACACCGGGAGCAAGGAACCGGAATTTCGCAGAAAGGAGATTGCCATGAGCACAAAACGAGTCGATGCCCGCGGCCTTTCCTGCCCCCAGCCCGTCGTGCTGACGAACAGGGCCATCGAGGCAGGCGCGGAGAGCCTGGAAGTCCTCGTCGACAACGAGGTGTCGAAAGAAAACGTGCTTCGCCTGGCCAAGAGGCACAGGATGCAGACCTCGGTCCGCGAAGAGGGCGCCGATATTGTCATCGAAATCAAAAAGTAGTATAAGGAAGCACCAACCGGGGCCTTCCCTGCGGGAAAGGCTCCGATTTGTTTAGGAAGAGGCACAACCCTCCATGTTTTTCAAATCCGGCAAGAAAAACGGCTTCGAGGGCGGCGGCATCGTGCTCTTCGAAAGCGTCGAAGAGGCCATGAGCGGCGAGCGGGCCCTGAAGGCGGCCGAAATCGAAAACCGCCTCGTGGCCCCCCCGCCCGAGCTTCGGCGGGGCTGCGATCTCGCCCTGGAGATCAACCTCGTGGAAAAGCCCGCCGTGGAGCGCCTGCTCCGCTCCCGGCAAGCCCACTTCATCGACATCCTTCCGATGAAGGGCGACGCGGAGCTGCTCCAGGTCGTCAAGGTCACCGATTTCGGAGAGGCCCTGATGGTCAAGGCGGGCAACATGAAGCTGACCTTCGACAAGACCTCGGGCGTCGTCCTGAACATCTCGGGCGGCGGCTGCCCCGACATCCCTTACCTGCACGCCCGGATGCTGGGCGTGCCGCTGGAGGAGGCCCCGCGGCCGAAGGAGATGGGCCGCACGCTCTGCGCCCTCATGCTGGACCGCGCCTACGAGCAGTCGCTCGAAATCCGGAAGAACGGCAACGGGTGAGACCATGCTGCTCGTCTGCGGGACCGCCCCGCTCCAGACGCTGCCCCTGACCGAGGGGGAGGCGAGGCTCGAAGGGCATCTCCTGCGCGTCGGTGGGGCCGAGATCCCCTGCACGCAGGGCACGGCGGCCCTGGTGAGCGCCGCCTGCAAGACGCTGGAATACCTGCATCAGCCGCTGCCCCGCGTGCTTCTCGTGGGCGACGACGGCTCCGGCAAGGGCAGCCGGCAGCTCTACGAGCACCTGATCGCGGATCTGCCCCGCCTGGCCCCCCGGGTCGTCGTGCTGCACTACATGCTCCCCGTCATGGGACTCATGAGGAGGGTGAGCGAGGCGGCCTCGAAGGCAATAAAGCGGCCCTTCATGATCGCCGATGCGGCGGCCATGTACGCGGCCAAGGCGGCCGGGATCGCCCGCGACTTCGACCTCTTCACGCCCGACCTCTCGGAACTCGCTTTCCTGGCGGACCCGCAGGCGACCCACCCCGCCTACGTCAGCCGCCACCTCTTCGAATCGGACAGCACGCACATCCCGGAGATGGTCGCGGCGGCCTATGCAAACGGGAGCGCAGCCCGGACGCTCGTCGTGAAGGGCGCGACGGACCACATCGCGCAGGACGGCAGGATCCTCGATACCCTGTCCGAGCCGGATATCCCGGCCCTCGAGGCCATCGGGGGAACGGGGGACACGATCAGCGGGATGGTGGGAGCCCTCGTGCACGCCGGGTACGACGAGGTCACGGCGGCCCGCATCGCCGTCCGGGCCAATCGGACAGCCGGCCTCTACGCCGCGGCCACGCCGGCCACGAGGATCCTGCAGCTCATCGAAGCCCTGCCCCGGGTCTTCGCCGATCACCTGGACGAGTGGGCACGGCAGATCGCGAACACGAGAAACAAAAGGAGCGCAACATGACAGAGAAAAAGAAAGTCCGGCTCACCGAGATGGTCCACGGGGCCGGTTGAGCGTGCAAGATCGGTCCGGAGGACCTGAGCAAAGCCCTGGAGGGGCTTCCCGTCATTGAGGACCCCAACCTCATCGTCGGTCTCGAGGGGAACGAGGACGCGGGCGTCTATCGTCTCCGCGACGATCTGGCCATCATCCAGACCGTCGACTTCTTCACCCCCATCGTCGACGACCCCTACACCTTCGGGCAGATCGCCGCCACCAACGCCCTGTCCGATGTCTACGCCATGGGCGGGCGGCCGCTCACGGCCCTGAACATCATCTGCTTCCCCCCGAAGAAGCTCGACATGTCGGTCCTGCAGGCCATCCTGCGCGGCGGGCTGGACAAGATGGCGGAGGCGGGCGTCGTGCTCGTCGGGGGCCACAGCGTGGAGGACGACGAGCCCAAATACGGGCTCGCGGTGACGGGCGTCATCCACCCAGACCGGGTTCTGCGCAACCGCGGCGGGCGGCCGGGAGACAGGCTGATCCTCACGAAGGCGCTCGGAACCGGGATCGTCAGCACGGCGATCAAGGGGGAGGAAGCCGACCCGGCCCTCGTCGAAAAGGCCGTCCGGGCCATGACCACCCTGAACCGTCGGGCCGCCGAGCTGATGACGCAGATGCCGGAAGTCCACGCCTGCACCGACATTACGGGCTTCGGCCTGCTGGGGCATGCCTGCGAGATGATCGAGGGGAGCGACGCGGGGCTGAGGATCGACGCCACGGCCGTCCCGTATTTCGACGGCGTGCGGGAACTCGTGGAAAGCGGGTACGTGCCCGGGGGTCTCTACCGCAACAAGAATTTCCGGATGCCCATGATCGATGTCGAGCCGTCCTGCCCGGAGTGGCTGCTGGAAATCCTCTTCGACCCCCAGACCGCAGGCGGCCTTCTCATCGCCCTGCCCGCCGGGGGTGCGGAAACCCTGGTAAAAAGGATGCGCGAGGCCGGCATGGACGATGCGGCCGTTGTGGGCGAGGTCACGGCGGAGCCGAAGGGGCGGATCCGGGTCGCCTGATATTGCGGAGAAGCTAATCGGCCTGCCGGAGCTTCTGGGCCTCCTGCAGCAATTCGTACTGGCGCTGGCGGTTTTCCCTCGTCGCGGGCATGGGCTCGCGGGCCTGCGCCTCGAGCCGTTCGGCTTCCTGGAGCCGCTTCTGCCTCTCGCGTTCCCGCTGGGCGTCGCGCGTCTCGACCGTCTTGATCACCTCGTCGAGCTGGCGGTCCCTCTGCCGGATCGCCTCCTCGGCCGTCACGGCACCGGAGGGGGCCGCATCACCCGTCTTTTCCACCGCCTCCGCCGGCGGGATGGCGGCAGCCGGCCTGCCCGAAACGACGGGCTCGGCCCTCACCCCTTTCGGGGGCCTGTCCGTGAGCACCACCGTCCCGTCCTTGTCCGTGTACCGGTAGATCGTCTGCGCATCGACGGCTGACCCGACAAGGAAGACCAGGCAGGAAATGACGGGAATCATCCTGACGATCTGCACGATTCTGCACCTGTACCCTGCCACCAGTTGCCCTCAGCCTTTCGCCTTACGCTTTATGCCTTACGCCTGTATCTACGGCATCTCCCTGAGCCGCTGTGCCTCCTGCAGGAGCTTCATCTGCCGATTGATGTTCTCCTGGGTGGGCTGCATGGGCTTGTTGGCCTCTCGCTCGAGCCGGTCTGCTTCCTCGAGCCGGCGCTGCTTTTCCAGCTGCCTCTCCCGCAGTTTTTGCTGCGCCTCCTCCCGCTGCTTCCGGATCTCCTCGTCGGCGGCCTTCCTCATCTCTGCATCCCGGGCCTCTGCAGGCGGAGCGGCCTGATCCCGGACCCCGGGCTTCGGCATGGGGGCCGCCTGATCCCGGACCCCGGGCTTCGGCATGGGGGCCGCCTGGTCCCGCCTCCCCGGCACCGGCATGGGTGCGGGCCCCTGCTCCTCCGGGGCGGCCGCCTGTCTCTCCGAGGGGGCAAGGTCCGAGTTGTCGAGGACCTCTCCCCGCACCCCCGGGGGCGGGTTGTCGGTGATGACGATCCGCCCTTCCTTGTCGGTATAGCGGTAAAGCTGTGCCGGGGCGTCGCCGGGCATCAGCAGGATCAACACCCATGTCGAAACGAGGACGGCAGCCAACAATCTCGCGGGATGCTTTCTCATGGTATTCTCTCCCTGCCGGTTGATCTGTAACGCTTCAATAGGGACTATCGAACCAATCCATGATTTTCTTTACTGGTTTCGCTCCACTCTACCCCCAAGCCAAAAAAGAATCAATACGGCGATTCGCCCCCGTCCAGGGCCCTGCGGATCGTGCCGCCGCCCAGCATGAACCCCTCGCGGTACAGGACGACCGACTGGCCCGGGGTGACGGCCTCCTGCGGCTCGTCGAAGGCGACCCGGAGGGAGTCGGGGCCCGCTTCGACCCTGCACGGGGCCGGCCGGTGCGCGTAGCGGATCTTCGCATGGGCGGCGGCCGGGATGTCGTCGACCAGGAGGTTCACCTCTCCGGCCTCCAGCCCCCGGGAGAGGAGGGCCTCCTTCGGGCCCACGACGACGAGGTTTTCCGCCGGGTCGATGGCCAGGACGTAGAGGAGTTCCCCCCGCCCGGCCGACAGGCGCGCCCGCTGGCCGATCGTGTAGTGGACGATGCCCCGATGGGTGCCCACGTCATGCCCGAGCCGGTCCACCATCCTGCCGGGGCCCATCCCGGCGAAGCGCTCCGCGAGAAACATCCCGATCCCTCCCCGGGGGATGAAGCAGATGTCCTGGCTGTCCTCCCGCTGCGAGACGGGCAGCCCGGCGCGCGACGCCAGCGCCCGGACCTCCTCCTTCGTGTGCTCCCCGAGGGGGAAATGCAGGCGCCCGAGCGCGTCCCGTCTCACCCGGCAGAGGAAATAGGTCTGGTCCTTCCTGCGGTCCTTCGGCACGGCCAGCGCCGGCTTTCCGCCCCGATCGACGATGCGCGCGTAGTGCCCCGTGGCCAGGGCCCCGAAGCCCAGCTGACGGGCCTTTTCGAGAACCATCCCGAACTTGATGTCCCGGTTGCACAGGACGCAGGGGTTCGGGGTCCTCCCCCGCCGGTACTCCGCCAGGAACGGTTCGATGACGAGCCGCTCCAGGTCTGCGCCGAAATCGACCGCATGGTGGGGGATTCCCAGCATGCGGCAGACCTTCGCCGCATCCTCCACGTCCTGCGGTCCGTAGCCTGCCTGCCCGTCGCCCCGGCGGTAGAGGGTCAGCCCCGCGATGTCGAGGCCCCGCTCGGCCAGCAGAAGGGCCGCGACGGAGCTGTCCACGCCGCCGCTCATGGCCACGAGGACCTTTCCGGACGACGGCCCTGCCCCGGGCATCCGGATCACCGACCCGCGGGACCGAAACCACCCGGCGAGGGTCTCCATGGCCTCCCGCTCGCGACGGGAGAGCTCCCCGGGTCCCAGCCTCTCCCCGGAGTAGCCGTTCACCACGGCCGTTGCGGCCCTGTCCAAGAGGACCGCGAGACGCCCCGGGTCGCCGGCCTGCAGGTAGAGGCTCACATCGTTGATGAAGAGGATGTCCCGGTCCAGCGCCTCGACCTGTCGGAAAATCCCCTCGATCCTCTCCCGGTTTCGTCGTGCCTTGTCCAGCGCCTCTTCCTCGGTCGCCGAGGTCAGGCGCGGCGCGAGGACGGGAACGTACAGATAGGCGACCCCCGAACCGGCCGGCGGGGTCAGCCTTCCGCCGATCCCCATGAGACCGCGCTCCCGCACGATCTTTCCGGGGATCTCCGGCGCAAGGTCGACGACGGCGATCCGGCCCCCCAGCCCCTGCCGGCAGAAACCCTCCAGGATCTCCCGGCAAAGGGTCGTCTTCCCCGAGTTGACGTCGCCGACGATCAGCGTTTTCTTGCCGAGATAATCTCGACTGTTCATGGCCGTTCCTCTAGTCAGCGTCTGCAGGCGAAGTCAGGAAGTGAGGAAGAGCGGAAGAGCAGAAATTCAAGAATCCTTCTTCTTCCATTCATTCCGCTCTTCCTAACTTCCGCTCTTCTTCACCTCGCCATCGGCCGGGCTGCCGGCTTCCTCCCTGGCCGCCCCCCCGAATGTCTCGGGCAGGAGAAGCAGCGAAAGCGCCCCGATCACGTAGACGACCCCCGTGACCGCAAGCCCCGTGGCAAGCCCGTAATGACTCCCGATTTTCCCGATCGTGTAGGGGGCGAGCACGGCGCCGATCCGGCCCATGTTCCAGCAGAAGCCCCCGGCATAGGCCCGGACCCGCTCGGGGAAGAGCTCGGCGAAATACGCCCCGAGCACGCCTCCCACGCCGGGAAGGCCGAAGCCCACGACGATGCCCCACCAGAACAGGAAGATCGGGTCCCTGACCACGATGTAGACCCACACGGCGGCGGCGACCGTGCCGAAGGCGACGATCATGGCCCTGCGGCGGCCGATTCGATCGGCGAGGAACCCGAAGAACTGGAACCCGAAGAACATCCCCGCGTACATGACGAGCGAGAAGTCGGCCATCATGGTGAGGCTGAGCCCCCGCTCGCGGGTGAGGAACGTGGGGATCCAGTACGCGGCGCCCCAGTAGCCGGCCAGGTTGATGAGGCTCACCAGGGTGGCCAGGAAGGTCGTCTTCCCGAGACCGCCCCGGAAGATGTCTGCGATGCCGACCTTTGCGGCCGCGGCTTTGCCGCCCGGCACGGCCCCGGAAACGCGGTCCGGCGGGACGAGACGGGCCACGACAAAGGCGAAGGGAATCGAGACCGTCCCCAGGAGAAACAGGAGCCGCCAGTCCGTGTCGAGGACCATCCTGCCCATGAAGGATGCCGCCACGGCGCCTACGGCGAAGCTGCTCAGGACGAACGAGGCCGCCCGCCCGCGGTACTGCGGCGCCCAGTGCTCGGCGATCAGGGCCGAGCAGGGACCCCAGATTCCCCCGATGGCGAGACCCGTGAGGCACCGCAGCGCCATCCACATGCCCAGGCTGTGGGCGAAGTACACCGCCCCCATGCCCGCGCCCAGCCACAGCAGCGCGACGATCAGGGCGGTGCGGCGCCCCCGGTTCTCGGCGATGAGACCGAAGACGACGCTTCCGATCATGGCGCCCGCCATGGTGGCCGAGCCGATGAGCCCACCCTCGGGCAGCGAGATGTCGAGCACCCTGAGCAGGACGGGCATGGCGATGGCGAGCACGATGAGGTCGTAGCTGTCCAGCAGGTACGTCGCAAAGGCGGCCCACAGGACGGGCCAGCGCCTCTCTGTACCTCTGACATCATCCATTTCGTTGCGCCGGTTTGTCCGCATCAATGCCGCCTGCAGGAAACCCTGCGTGAAGTTAAGAAGTTAGGAAGTTGGGAAGTTAGGATTAGTGGAATGAGATTGTTCGCAGCTTCGCAGCTTCCTAATTTCGCAAGTTCCTGTGCGGAGGGAGTCTACCGGCGGGCCGTCCCGGCGTCAAGGACGAGAAAAATGGCCTTGACCGCCATGCCAGGAAATGTAAGATGGGAGCGCTTGCCCGGCGCGTGCGGGCCCGTCTCCGGGTGCCTGCCCTGCGACAGGGACATCGAACCATGGGCGTCTCCAGGACCTCTTTCGAGATTCGCGCAGCGGGGCGACGGCTCCACGCCGAACGGATCGAGCCGCAGCCCGCCGACCCCGGGGCCGGCGGCCCCCCCCTCGTCTTCCTGCACGAGGGGCTCGGCAGCGTCGGCCAGTGGCGCGATTTCCCGGCGCGCCTGAGCGAAAAAACGGGCCTGCCGTCCCTGGTCTACGACCGCTGGGGGTACGGCGACTCGGAGGCCTTCACCCTGCCCCGCGGCACGGGCTATCTCCACGACGAGGCGCTTACCGGCCTGCCGGCCGTGCTGGACGCGTTCGGGATCGGCAAGGCGATTCTGGTCGGCCACAGCGACGGCGGGTCGATCGCCCTGATCTTCGCGTCGAAACACCCGGAACGCGTGTGCGCCGTGATCACCGAGGCCGCCCACGTGTTTGTGGAAGACGTCACATTGCAAGGCATCCGGGAGGCCGTCGAGGTCTACGCCTCCACGGACCTCAAAAAGCGGCTCGCGCGTTACCACGGGGACAAGACCGACCTCGTCTTTCGAGGCTGGGCCGAGACGTGGCTCTCTCCCGCTTTCCGGGGCTGGAACATCGAGGAGTACCTGCCGGGGGTCCGATGCCCCGTCCTGATCATCCAGGGCATCGACGACCGCTACGGGACGGCGGCGCAGGTCCGGGCCATCGAGCGACAGGTCTCCGGGCCCTCGGAGGCGCTGCTCCTCCGCTGCGGACACATCCCCCACGCCGAGGCGCGGGACGAGGTCCTCGAGGCGATGGCGGGGTTCATATCGCAAGTTACGGCCGGCGCTCCCAAGATCAGCGGGCAATGAAGCCGAACGGCCGGAGCAGTGGAGCATGTGAAGTTAGGAAGCGCAGAAGAGCGGAAGATCGGATTGGATGTCCGGAGGATTTCTCATCGCTGGTTCCGCTCTTCCTCACTTCCGATATTCCTCACTTCGCGGCCCTTATGGTAGAAGGCGAGCGCATTGCGGTCAGCGAGGAATCATCTCGTTCAGCAGGTGAAAAGGGGACAGGGGAGAATGGTCAGGGACAAGGGAAAGGACGAACCCCGTGAGGCGCTGGCGGCCCTCAAGAAGCGCGTCGCGGAACTGGAGCAGACGCTCCAGAACGAGCGCGAGACCTTCGGGACCATCATCCAGAAATCGCCCTACGGCGTCCTGCTGCTCGGCGAAAAGGGCAAGTTCATCTACATCAACCCGGAGTTCGTCCGGGTCACGGGCTATGCCCTCGAGGACGTCCCCACGGGGAGGGAGTGGCTCCGGAAGGCGTTCCCCGATGCCCAATACCGCAAGAAGGTCATCGAGACCTGGAAGGCCGACATGGCGGCCAACGTCCGGGGCAGCGCCCGAGTCTTCCACGTCACCTGCCGGGACGGCGCAACCAAGGTCCTCGAATTCCGGGCGGCGCGCATCGACGAGCGGCGCACCATGGTCATGCTCACCGACATCACGGACCGCAAGCGCATCGAGTACGCCCTCATCGAGAGCGAGGAGCGCTTCCGGATGCTCTCGGACAACTCGCCCGTGGGCATCGCCCTGGCCAGGCCCGACGGGGTTTTCGAGTACCTGAACCCCCGTTTCACCGAGATCTTCGGCTATACCATCGAGGACCTGCCCGACACCGAGACGTTCCTCAAGCGGGTCTTCCCAAACCCCTCGTACCGGGACCTCGTACGGTACTTCTACCGCGAGGACCTGGAGAACTTCACGAAGCACCGCAAGGTGGGGGAGCGCGTCGTGACGATCCGCGTGCGGGGCGGCTCCGACCGGATCATGCACTCCCGCATGGTGGTCCTCGGCAACGGCAAGCAGCTCATGACCTACGAGGACATCACGGACCTCAAGAAGATGGAGGCCGAACTGTTCCACGCGCAAAACATGGAGGCCGTGGCCACGCTGGCCGGAGGCATCGCGCACGCCTTCAACAACATCCTCATGGGCATCCAGGGCTACACGGCGCTGATGCTCTCGGAGACAAAGGCCGACCACCCGGCCTACGGGCGGCTCAAGCGCATCGAGAAGCAGGTCAAGAGCGGCGCCGACCTCACCAACCAGCTCCTGGCGTTCTCCAGCGGCGGCCGTTACGAGGTCAAGCCCTGCAACCTCAACGACATCATCGAGAAGACCTCGAACGCCTTCGGGCAGACCCGCAAGGACATCACGATCCACAAGTCGCTCGAGAGCGACATCTGGGCCGTCGAGATCGACCAGGTGCAGATCGAGCAGGTCCTCGTCAATCTCTACGTCAACGCACAGCAGGCCATGCCGGGCGGCGGGGAACTGACCCTGAAAACGCGGAACGTCACCCTCGACGAGGCCTACGTCCGCAACTACAAGGTCAAGCCGGGCAACTACGTCATGGTCTCCGTCACGGACACGGGGATGGGCATCGACGAGAGGACCAAGGAGCGGATCTTCGAGCCCTTCTTCACCACCCGGGAGATGGGGCGGGGTCGCGGCCTCGGGCTTGCCTCGGCCTACGGCATCATCCGGGGGCACCAGGGGATCATCAACATCTACAGCGAGGAGGGCCGGGGGACGACCTTCAACCTCTTCCTGCCCGCCACGGAAAAGGCGGCCGTCAAGGAGACGGTGCCTCCCAGGGGACTTCTCGAAGGAAGCGAGACGATCCTCTTTGTCGACGACGAGGACGTGATCATCGACGTCAACCGGGAGATCCTCGAGTCACTGGGTTACAAGGTCGTGGCGGCCAAGAGCGGCCAGGAGGCGATCGAGATCTACCGGAAGCTCCGCGGCAAGATCGGCCTCGTCATCCTGGACATGATCATGCCCGGGATGGACGGCGAGGCCACCTACGACAGCCTCCGAAAGATCAACGACGACGTGCGGGTCATCCTGTCCAGCGGGTACAGCAAGAACGAACAGGCGAAGGCCATCCTCGAGAAGGGCTGCCAGGCCTTCATCCAGAAGCCCTTCAGCATCAGCGACCTGTCCATGACGATCCGTCAGGTGCTGGACAAAAAATAGGGCGGCTCCCCTGCCGGGAGGCCGCCCGTCGCGACGGGGTGTCCGTCCGATCAGGACTTGCTGTCCGATGCCGACGAGGCGGTCGCCGCCTCGGAGGCCGGGGCGGATGACTCCGCCGCCGTTTCGCTCTTCGCCGCGGTTTCCTTCGACGGCGCCTGGCGCCCGCCGTAATCCGTCACGTACCAGCCGCTGCCCTTCAAGTGGAACGAGGAAACCGACATCAGCTTCGTCACGGGACCCTTGCAGAACTTGCAGCTCTTGAGCTCAGGAGCCGTGATCGACTGCACCACCTCGAACTCCTTGTTGCACTTCCTGCATCGATACTCGTAGATCGGCATGACAAAACCCTCCTGAACAAAACGTCGAAGCCCGATCGAGAGGGCTTCAACCGTAGGATTCCAGCAAACTGTAGCGGCTGCTGAAGCAGTCGAGCACGAGGCCCATGTCCCTGTCGGCCGCCGGGCGGAGAACCGACCGCGTGATCTGGTCGACCTTCTCCTCCTCCTGCAGTCTTTCGGCGCGCGGGGCCTCGAAATCGGCCAGCCCGCTCGCAAAGCGGATCACGTGCACAAGCTCGTGCACGGCGATGTAGAGCATGAGAGACTCCAGCCGGATGAAGGAATGCGCCCTTTCGACGGCGCCCAGGATCCGGTTGTCCTGCAGACAGATCCGGTACAGATCGTAGCTCCCGGACTTATCGGCCCGCTCCTCCTTCCGGACGGAGTACTTGCACAGGTGGGCGAAGGCCTTCTCGTCGACTTCGTGCGCCTCCAGGTGGGCCAGCGTCCTGAGATCGTAGCGCTGCGTCCGCATCTGATCCTCGGTCAGGTGGAAATAGCGGCCGGCAAGCCGCTCCGCCTGATCAAATACCCCTTTTATTTTCGATACTTGAAGGGGGTTGAAGTACATGACAGACGGACGCCTCCCATGCGGACTTCAAAATTCAGCGGTAATATAAAAATTTTTCGCTTTTTGTCAAGCCCTGGGTTGCTTTCAACGCAACCCACGAATATTCTTCATTGCTTCTCTTTAGTCAGGCGGGTGATCTGGCTATGTGAAGTTAGGAAGATCAGAAGTCAGGAAGCCAGGAAAACAAACAATTCCTTATAGTTCCGCTCTTCCTCGCTTCCGATCTTCCGATTTTCGCGTCGCCGACTATCCGTCATCCGACCCGCTACGTTTTTCTGAAAGAAGAAGCTGGCGGATGTGGATCACAGCGGTCCTTTCTTCGTCTTATGCGCCTCGAGGGAATACTCGATCACACGGCTGATGAGATCCGTCTGGCTCAGTCCCTCGGCCGCCGCCTGGTGGAAGAGCACCGTGGAGGGCGTCATGCCGGGCAGCGTGTTGGGCTCCAGCACGAGCACCCGCTCGCCGCAGACGAACATGTCGATCCGGGAGTAGGCCTTCAGGCCGAGGGCCCTGTAGGCCCGCACGGCCGTGTCCTGGATCCGCCGCAGCAGCTCCTCGGGCACCCTGGCGGGGGTCTTGTTTTCCCCCTGGCCGTAGAGGAACTTGTCTTCCAGCGAGAGGATCTCCTGCGTGGGGATGGTCTCCGAGGGCGTGAGGGCCCGGGGCTCCTCGTTGCCCAGCACCCCGCAGGTCACTTCCATCCCCGTGATGAACTCCTCCACGACGGCCACGTTGTCCCACTCGAAGGCCGAGGCCAGGGCGTCGGGGATGCCCGCCGGCGAGACCACCTTTTTGACCGCCGTGCTGCAGCCCTCGCGGGTGGGCTTGACGACGCAGGGAAAGCCGATCTCCTCCTCGATGCGCTTCAGGATCCCCTCGCGCCCGCCGCCGTCCCAGGCCCGCCGTTCGACGGCGACCGTCTTCGGCACGTCGATTCCGCTCATGGCGAGGACCTTGCGCGACGTGTACTTGTCCATTCCGAGGGCCGAACCCAGGACGCCCGAGCCGCTGTAGGGGATCCCCAGCAGCTCCAGGAGCCCCTGGAGGGTGCCGTCCTCGCCGTACTTGCCGTGCAGTCCGATGTAGACGAAGTCGACACGGCCCTTCAGGGCCTCGTAGGGGAAGGGCCTGGCCTCCTCGGCGAGGTCGATCTCGATATCTGCGGTGCTGTTGCGCATCAGGAGCTTCAGCGGGATTTCCCAGAGGGAGCAGCGGCTGTCCATGAACAGGGGAACGGGGTCGAATTTCTTCCGGTCCATCTTGCTGAAGATGTTCCGGCCGCTCTCGAGGGAGACCTCTTTCTCCGAGGAGACGCCCCCCATGACGACACCCACCCTGAGTTTTCCGGCGTTCTCTGCTGTCATGCACGATCCCTTGTTGCTGGTTTAATGGCCGGAACTATAGTGGGCATTTCGGCGGATGTAAAGACTCTTCTTCACCCGAAAGGCCCTGAAAGAGAATAGAGGGTGATTTCCCTGTACCCTTCTTTAAAGCGGCCCTTTCTTCTCCCCGTGGATCCGCATCCCGATCTCGATGAGCTTCGAGACGATCATGCCGGGCAGCATCCCCTGCTCGGCGGCCTGCTCGAAGAAGAACGACGACGGCGCCATGCCCGACGAGGAATTCGGGTCCGTGATCAGAACCCGTCCGTCCTTCAGGACGAAGCCGTCGATACGGCCGTAGCAGCGGAAGCCCAGGGCCCTGTACGCCCTCACGACGTCGACCTTGATCGTCTCCGCGATGTCCTTCGGGATCGTCTTGGGCGGCGTGAACTTCCGGCAGCGGCCGGGCATATACTTGTCGTCGTAGGTGAAGAACTCGCTCTGCGGGTGGATCTCCGTGAGCGACAGCGGCCGGGGCCCGCCCTCGTCCTCCAGGACGATGCAGGAAAACTCCGTCCCGTCGAGGAACTCCTCCACGAGGACCGTGCGGTCCCACTGCAGGGCCGCCGCCATGGCCGCGTCGAGGTCCCCGGGTGCGCGCACGACGGTGACGCCGATGCTCGAGCCCTCGCGGACGGGCTTGGTCACCAGGGGAAGACCGAACTCCCCGACGAGGCGCTGCCGGACGGCGGCGGGGTCTTCCTGCCACTGCCGCTGCTCGACGACCGTGCTCCGCGGCACCCCGAGGCCCTCGGCGCGCAGGATCTTCTGCTGGATGTCCTTGTCCATCCCGATGGCCGAGGCCAGGATGCCGGGGCCCGTGTAGGGGATGCGCTGGAGCTCCAGCAGTCCCTGGATGCAGCCGTCGTCGCCGTACTTGCCGTGCAGGGCGATGAAGGCGAAGTCGATCCGCGTTTTCAGCTCCTCGTAGGCGATCGGCTCGGCCTCGGCCGCGAGGCGCTCCGCGATGTCCGTCGTCGTGTTCTGGGAGATGAGCTGCCAGGGCAGCACCCACAGGCGGCCGCCGGGATCCATGAAGATCGGGACCGGCTCGAAGTGCTCCCGGTCCATGTTGTCGTAGACGTTTCGCCCGCTGTTGAGGGAGACCTCCTTCTCGGAGGACATCCCGCCGAAGATGATGCCGACCCGTAATTTGTCCATTCCGTCCGTCCGGCCTGTACCGTTTATTTCGTTTCGTTCGTTTGTTTCGTTCGCTTCTCTGTCACTTCTGGCATTTTGCCCTGAACCCTGGACCCTGTCTTCTACAGATCCCACAGGAACGTGACGCCGCTGTTGGGGAAGATCCACTCGTCGTCGCTGATCTTGAGCCGGATCCTCTGTCCCGCGACCTTCGTCACCTCGGGGTAGGGATGCTTGCCCGCGAAGAAGCTGATCTCGCGGACGTTCCTCAGGTTCATCCCCTCGTAGTTGAAATCGATGTCGAGCCCCCGCGTCGGGTAGACGAGGTAGACGGAGAAGAGGTTGTTGCTCCGGAACTTCTTCGTCTCGATCTCGATCTTGATGCGGACCTGCCGGTTGAGCTTCCCCCGCAGCGAGTCTCCCCCGCCGCACCAGATCTCGAACCCCCGCTCCGTCGTTTCCGAGCGGAGGATGGGGACGGCCTCGTTGTCCACGCACACGCGCACGACCCGGAAGTCGCTCTCCCGGAACCCCTCGTCCCGGGCCGTCAGCAGCCACCGGTACTCGCAGCGCGGGTCCTCGAACAGCAGCGAGAGCTGCCGGTTGTTGAGCGCGCAGCCGATGAGGAAGATCGAGTTGCGCAGGGTCTTCGTGTACTCGATGTGCGTCGAGACCTTGAAGAAGTTCTCCGCCTGGAGGTCTTTCGCCTTCTCCGCCGCCGTGAAGTCGGAGACCTTGATGTCGTAGCGGAAGTTCGTCCGCAGCTCCAGCTGGCGGTCCTCCTTGCCGAAGAGGGCCTCGAACATCTCGTAGAAGATGGCGTCCCCCAGCTCGGAGCTGCGCGCCCGCGTCTGGAAGCAGCGGCGGATCACGCTGTCGATCCGGGCGATCGATTTCACCTCGTCGGGGATGAAGATGCGCCGCAGCCGCGGCTCCACGGCGTCGGCCCTTCCCTTCTGAATGAAGACGCGCGGGGCCCGCTTGCCCAGCGCGCAGAGCACCTCGTAGCTGATCGTCTTCGCCTTGGCGGCGATGTCGTTGGCCGGGATGTACTCGTCGCCCTGCCGGCCCAGCAGCACCACCTCGTCCCCCACCTCGCACTCGGGCAGGCGGCTCACGTCGAGGGTGCACATGTCCATGGAGACGCGGCCCACGAGGGGCACCCGCTTTCCTCGGATCAGGGCCTCGCCCTGGTTGGAGAGGATGACCCCGTAGCCGTCGCCGTAGCCCACGGGGATCGTGGCGATCCGGGTCGGCTTCTTCGTGACGTAGGTGCGGTTGTAGCCGATCCCGTAGCCCCGGGGGAACTCCTTGAGCAGCAGGACCTTCGTCTTGAAGCTCATCACGGGCAGCAGGTCGGCCTTCCCCTTGAGGCTCTCGGCGGGGTAGATCCCGTAGGACATGATCCCGGGGCGCACCATGTCGAGGTGGAACGGCTTGAAGTTCAGGAGACCTCCGCTGTTGGCCAGGTGCTTGACGGGGATGTAGATCCGGTTCGCCTCGAGCTTCTTGAGAAGCGCCTTGAAGAGGTCCCACTGCTTCTCGTTGTAGTCGTCCCCCTCGACCTCGCTCGAGGAGAGATGCGTGAAGATGCCCTCGACGGAGAGGTTCGGCAGCTCGAGGACCTCCTCGATCGTGCGGAAGGCCTCGCTGTGGATCGTGCCGCCGCGGCCCATGCCCGTGTCGATCTCGATGTGGATGGGCATCCGGGCCTGGGCCTTCCTGAGCTTCTTCTGGAGCTCCCGGGCAAAACCGAGATCGGAGACGGACGGGGTGAGGTTGTACTTGATGATCTCGTCGATCTCGAGGCCCATGGAGGGGCTCAGGATGAGGATCGGCGCCTCGATGCCGCCCACCCGCAGCTGGACGCCCTCGTCGGCGTTGGCGACGCCCAGGAAGGCCGCGCCGTTTCGGACGGCCACGTTGGAGATCTCGATCGCGCCGTGGCCGTAGGCGTCGGCCTTCACGACGGAGAGGATTTTCACGTCGGGCCCCACGAGCTTGCGCATCTCGTGCCAGTTGTGGGTGAAGTTGTCCAGGTCAACCTCGACCCAGCTTCGGTAGTTCAGCCCGTTTCCCTTCTGAGCGCCCATGTCGTGCCTGTCCCCCCGGGGTCACTGCTTGGAAATGCCCTACGAATTCACCCGGATACGTTGCCGGAAACGTTACCAGAAAACGCGGGGATTGCAAAGGGCGAAGATAGTTTCCATCTTGACAAAGGCAGGGGATGGGTTTATAAGTTTCCCTTCAAAATCGACGGCATGCCGATGTAGCTCAGCCGGTAGAGCAGCTGATTCGTAATCAGCAGGTCTGGGGTTCGAATCCCCACATCGGCTCCATGCAGACGCAGAAAGGCGCAACCCCGGCGGGTTGCGCCTTTCTGTTCTCCCCTTTCTTCCGCTTTTTCACGGCTGCGGGGCGCCCCTCGTCCCCACCCCCCGCGCCGGGGTGCCCGCACCGGGGATGTCCGGGCCGGCCCGGCCGATCGTCCCCCTCTCCTCGACCTTCATGTGGCGATACTGGATGTAGGCGTTGCGCACCGCGATATAGGGATCCAGGGCCGCCCCCTTGAGCGCCTCGTAATCCCCGATCGTGAGCGAGGTGTCGTTGATCGCCTGGTAGCCGCGGACGGCCGTCCAGACGTACCACGGATCGTGGTAGGAGATCGGGTAGGCGAAGAAATCCCCCACCATCCCCACGGTGTCCCGGGGGCTCGAGGGGCCCAGGAGCGGCCAGACGAGGTAGAAGCCGTGGCCGGCCCCGTAGACGCCGAGGGTCTGCCCGAAGTCCTCGTCCTGCCGCTGGAGATTGATCTCCTCGCCGCCGGCCGGGTCGAAGAGGCCCGCCACGCCGATCGTGCTGTTGATCATGAACCGGAACAGCTCCGTGGCCGCACCGATGAAATGGGCCTGCAGCAGGCAATTGGCGAAGCGGATGGGGGCCCGCAGGTTGGAGAAGAAATTGCGGACGCTGATTCTCGCGGGCTCGGGCACGACGGCGCTGTAACCCTCGGCCACCGGCTTCAGAACCCAGAAGTAGAGGCGGTCGTTGAAGGTGAACATGGCCCGGTTGAAAGGCTCCAGCGGGTCCGCGATCGTGACGGCGACCGTCGACGGGGGCTCCGCCTCGTAATCGAGGTCGTCCTCATCCTCCTCGACCGCATCGGCGGGATCGGCCTGCACCGGCACGGAGGACGCCGCGTCCGAAACCGGAAGAACGGTCACGGGCAACGTCTCCGTGACGGCCGGCGAGGAAGGCCCCGCCGCCTGCCCCGCGGAGAGGGGATCGGAGGCCGACTGCGGACCGTGAGCGCAGCCCGAGGCGATGAAGACTACCATTGCAAGGACGAGCGGTATGCGCCTCATGGGTCAGGATTTCTGCTCCCTGGCTCTCTTCCGCAGGATCTCGATGAGATCGGCCGGCGTGTTTCTGGACAGGATCTCGTTGAACTGCGAGCGGTAGTTCATCACAAGGCTCACGTTCTCCACGACGACGTCGTAGACCCTCCATCTGCCGTCCTTCTCCTGCACGAGCCGGTAGTTCACGGGGATTTCCCTCGACTTCGCGACCACCCGCGTCTGGACCTCGACGCGGCTCCGGGCGATCGGGAGTTCCCGGTCGAACAGGATCCGCTCGTTGTCGTAGGCAAGGATCCGGTCGGCGTAGGTGTTTTCCAGGACCTGCTGGAACAGCGGCGAGAATTCCTTGCGCTGGGATTCGGTCAGGGCGTTCCAGTGGCGCCCGAGGGACCAGCGCGACAGTTCCTCCTGGTTGAACATCCGGTTGTAGATGGCCCGCAGTTTGTCCCGCTTCGCGTCATCCTTGAGCGTCTTGTCGCGGAGAACGTCGATCACCTGCGTGACCTCGGTGCGCAGCATCTCCATGGCCGTTGCGGCCTGCACCGGCACCGTGCCGGTCACGAGCAGAAGCAGGCACATCGCGGCTGCGCAAAACCCCATCGTCTTCGCTTTCCTCATGGCTTCGCCGGCTCCTCCTTCTTGATGTCTCCAAAGGCATACTTGCTGATCAGGTCGGCCACATCCACGGCCGACTGGGTCTGGATGATCGTATCGCCCGACTTGAGGGGTTCACCCAGCCCGCCCGGGTCGATGCTGACGTACTTGTCGCCGATGAGCCCCTCCGTCTTGATGGAGGCGATGGCGTCTTCGAAGATCTGGATGTCCTTCCGGATGAGCATCTCCACGAGAGCCTGCTGGGACCGCTGATCCATGTCCAGCCGGCTCACCCGCCCGATCTCGATGCCGAACATGGTGACCGGTCCCCCGACCCGGAGGCCTGCAACCGAGTTGAAGCGCGCCGAGATGCGGACCTGGTCGCCTTCGAAAAAGGCGACGTTGCCGAGCTTCACGGTCAGGTAACCGACGCATAGAAGCCCTATTGCAACGAAGATGCCGACGGCGGTTTCCATGGCGTACTTCTTCATCAGACTTCCCCCTGATTGATGCATCGAATGCGGGATACGACCTGCTGCGCCTGCCTGGCCCGGGCGATGACGGAATCGATGTCCTCGTCGGGACGGCCCTGGGCCAGCCCCGCCAGCAGGGTGAGCTCCACGCACGTGTCGACGTTCGAACGTTTCTGCGCCGCGGCCCAGATGTCGAGAATCGCCTGCTCCTGGGCCTGGAGATCGTGGACGTACTCTGTCACGATTCCCTCCGCCTCTTCCCGGTCCGTCGAGGGCAGCACCGTGACGTATTCGCTCATGCTGTGGCGCGTGGAAAAGCCGCCGATCGCCCCGAAATGCCTGCCCAGGAAGACGCCCAGGCTGCGGAGGGCCTCCTGCACCGCGTCGTGCCCCAGGTGCTGAGCCACGGCGTCGAGCCCGTCCAGGGAGAACGCGGCCACCGCGTATGCATCCCCGAGGGCGCCCCCGCGCAGCTGGCCCTGGTAGCGCAGCTTGAACTGCCGCCGGGAGTGCAGCCCCGTGAGCTCCTTCTGCAGCCCCTCGAGGCTGTGCACCACCTCCTCCTTGAAGGGGTGGTCGAAATCCTCGAACTCCTCGGGCGTCCCCTGGAACACGATGCTCTTCCCGTAGAGGGCGAGGATGCGGTTGGAGATGAAGTACACGTCCGGGATCTCGTGGCTCACCAGGATCGCCGTGAACCCGAAGGAGCGCTGGTACTGGGCGATCATGCCCAGGATGGCGTTCTTGCGGACGGGGTCCTGGCCGGTGGTCGGCTCGTCGAAGAGCACGATCTGCGGGTCCGTCACCAGGGCCCGCGCCAGGGCCACGCGCTTCTGCATCCCCCCGGAGATCTCCGAGGGGTACTTGTGGATCGCGTCGGCCAGCTCCATCTGCTCGAGCCGGGTCATGACCCGCCGCCGGATCTCGGCGTGGCCCAGGTTCGTCGTCTCCTGCAGGGGCAGCGCGACGTTCTCGAACACCGTCATGGAGTCGAACAGGGCGTTGCCCTGGAACATGTAGCTCATGGGCAGATCGCGCCTGCGGATCCGGTCCAGGGGCTGGCCCCGGAAGAGGATGGTCCCCTCGTCGGGCTTGTGCAGCCCGATGATGTGTTTGAGCAGCACCGTCTTCCCCGTGCCGCTGAGCCCGATGATGGTCGTGACCTCCCGCTCGTAGATCTGCAGGTTGACGCGCTCGAGCACCACCTTGTCGTTGAAGCGCTTCGAGACGTCCTTGAATTCGATCAGCGGGGTTGCCATGTCGCTCCTGCGGCCTTTTCTTCTCTCTCGAATCCCCCCGGTCTCCCTTTTCCAAAGAGGGAGGAGGGGATTTTCATCTTTCCTGCCCTGTACCCTGGCCCCTGGACCCTGAACCCTAGATCAGCAGAGACGTCACCACGTAGTCGGCGATGAGGATCAGCACGCAGGAGATCACGACCGCCGCCGTCGTGGAGCGCCCGATGGCCCTCGCGCCGTAGCTGTCGGTCCGCATGTGCGCGAAGTAGCCCTGGTAGCAGCACACGGTGGTGACGATCACGGCGAACACGATCGCCTTGACGAAGCCGTCGGTGACGTCCTTCAGATCCACGCTGGCCTCGATTCGGTAGAGGTAGGTGCCGGCGTTGACGCCCAGCAGCATCACCCCCGAGATGTAGCCGCCGATGATCCCGACGACGTCGAAGATGGCCGTGAGCAGGGGAAAGCTGATGATCGAGGCCGCCACCCTCGGGCTGATGAGGTAGCGCAGCGGGTCGATGCGCATCGTCCCCAGCGCGTCGATCTGCTCCGAGATGCGCTGGCTGCCGATCTCTGCCGTGATGGCCGATCCCGCCCGGGCCGTGATCATGATGGCCGTGAGCACCGGGCCCAGTTCCCGGATGAGCGAGAGGGCCACCAGGGTGCCGAGGGCGCCTTCCGATCCGAACTTGACCAGGGCGTGGTAGGACTGCAGGCCCAGGACCATGCCCGTGAAGAGCCCCACGAGCATGATGATCGGAACGGAGCCCGCCCCGATCAGGTAGAGCTGCTCGAGGACCTTCATCAGCTGCTTGGGCCGGAAGATCCGCAAAAACCCCAGCGTGAGGAAGATGGTCGAGGCGCCGAGGTTGTTGACCCAGCTGATCGCCCTTCGGCCCAGGGCGGCGAAGGGATCCGTCAGCCACCGGACCGGGTGGCGGCCGGCTTCAGTGCCGGGCGTTGGTTGTCGCGTCATGTCTCATTTCCCTTTTTCCCGGGCCGCATGTCGGTCGGATGCGTTTCGTCCCGGGAGACAAGTTGTGGAAGCTTATCACAAAACACCGCGGCAGTTAAAGCCCCCTTTCCCGATCCCGGGTCGCGGCCCCGGCACGGCCGTGACCCGCCGCGCCGGCCTTTCTTTGCACGATGCATGCCCGCCCGACGGGCGGTCTCCCCGAACGCTACAACGGACGGGCCGCGTGCTCGTTGACCCGGGCGACTGCCCGCCTACCCCTTGATCCCCTTGCCCGCCTTCCAGGCATCCCCGGCGAATTCGCCCACCGCCCAGTAGCGGTTGTCGGGCATGGTGAGAAGGAGCGGGTCGAGCTTCTTCACGTCGAGCTTGCCCTCCGTCATGCAGCGCTCGTCGGCGAAGGAGGCGACGATCTCGCCGATATAGAGGTTGTTGGTGGGCAGCTCCACCGTCTGCGCGAGGCGGCACTCGAGGTTCAGCGGGCACTCCCCGATCATGGGCGCCGTCCCCGTCTCGCCGTAGAACACGTCGAAAACCTTCGACTTGTCGACCTTCCGGCCCGAGACGATCCCGCAGTAGTCTGTCTTCTCGAGGAGCTTCCTGTCGGGGAAGCAGACGCTGAACGTTTTGTTCTCCCGGATCCCCTCGTTGGTGTAGTGCTTGTTGAAGATCCCCACGGCCAGCAGGGGCGGGGCGGCGTTGACGCGGCTCACCCAGCCGACGGCCATGAAATTGGCCTTCCCCCCCGCGTTCGTTCCCACGAGCACGACGGGCATGGGGTAGATGAAGACATTCGTCCCGGCGGAAATCCTCTTCATGGCGCTTCCCTCCTCTCGAGATCCCTCTCTTTTGACTGTCATTTTATCCGCAGCGGTGCTACCGTTCCGGGTCATGAAACACGCAGCCGCCCTCCTCATGATGGCACCCCTCGCCTTTCTGCTCTGTACCCCGCAGGCCGCGGCTTCCTCCGGCATCACGCCGTTTCACACCTCGAACCGCAGCCCCGTCGTGCAGATCTTCGGACTGCCGGCCGTCGGCGATTCGCGGACCCTCACGGCGGGGCACAAAGAGCTGACCCTGGTCTTCGACCTCGCCAATCAATACGCCGACGACAGCGCCGGCAACGAGCGAATCGTCCTCGACGGCGAGACCTACCGTCTCAACCTGGCAGGCCGCCTGGGCATCGGGAACCGCCTGGAGATCGGCTTCGAACTGCCCTGGCTTTCCCAGAACGGGGGATTCCTGGACGGGTTCATCGAGAATTACCACGACACCCTCGGCCTCCCGCAGGGCGGACGCGACCAGGCGCCCAAAGGCCGCCTCCTTTTCCAGTATCAGCGCGGCGGCACCGATGCGTTCCTCGTCGACGGATCGAATTCCGGCATCGGGGACGTGCGTCTCACCGGGGGCATTCAACTGTACGACAGCCCGGGAGGGCAACCCCGCGCGCTGGCCCTCCGGGCGAGCCTCAAGCTCCCCACCGGGGACAGCGGCGATCTCCGCGGCAGCGGGAGCACCGACCTGGCCCTGTGGCTTGCGGCGAGCCGGGGGTGGGAAACCGGCAGCGGTCCCTGGGAACTGTTCGGGGGCGCAGGGATCCTGGGGATGACGGACGGCGATGTCCTCCCCGGGCAGCAGAGGAACCTCGTCGTCTTCGGAAGCGCCGGGGCGGGCTGGCGCCCCCTGCAGTGGCTGAGCCTGAAGGTGCAGTTCGACGGCCACACCTCGTTCCACCGCGACAGCGGGCTTGCCGAGCTGGGTTCCGACTCCGTCCAGGCCGTCCTGGGCGGCACCCTGCATCTCTCGGAGCGCACCGCGCTGGACATCGGCGTGGCGGAGGACCTGGTCGTCAAAACCTCCCCCGACGTGGTCTTCCACTTCGCCCTGCGTCACCGGTTCTGAAAGCCACGGCTTGACAGGCAAGACGCCAGCCGCTACGCTGGACGGAAAGAGGATTGCCATCGTCAATGCCGGGAGGCCGAACCTGCCATGCGCATCACCGACGGAACCGAGACCTGCCAGGTCTGCAAGCAAGTCCCCTCGATCATCTACTGCGACGGCTGCGAAAAGCCCCTGTGCCGCTCCTGCCGGAAGTTCGACATGTGGCAGCAGGGCTGCGGCTCCATCCCCACGAAAGTCTTCTGCCTGGCCTGCGCGAACAACCCCTGGGTGAATCCCTGGGGCAGCGCCATCGACTGAAAGCAGGATCGAGGCATAAGGTTCGAGGATTTTTCTTGACCTCGTTCCTCCGTCCTCGGACCTCGAGCCTATCCTATCCGTCCCTCTCGAAGATCTGGTCCACGAAGTGCTGGAAGGGGCCCGGCACCTTCTGCTTGGCGAAGGCCACAACCTCGTCGATGACCTTGCGGGCCGCCTCGTCGCCGGCCCCCGTGATCTCCATGATCTTCCTCAGCAGCTCGTCCATGCATGTCTCCTGTCCCTGTAAGATAAACACGATCGCCCAGCCACAGATTACACAGACACCTTCTCAACGCGGAGTTCGATCGTTCCGGGCTTGACCCCAAATCCAGTTTTTCTTGGATTCCCGCCTCCGCGGGAATGACGCTGTAAGGTGCTTTTCGCCCCCGCACGACTACCGGCCCGCGATCCCGATGCTTCGCTTGAAGTCGCTTGCCATGAAGGCGGCCCTGGCCTCCGCGGTGAGCGGGTCCCGCGGCCCCTTTTGCTTCATCAGAGCCCCCACCGCCCGCGCGGCCTCGAGCGCCTCGGCGCTTCTTGCCGGCGTGGTCACGAGGACGCCCAGCCTGTCGCCCTCCTGCCAGGCGGGAATGACGGCGACGTCACCGTCCTTGAAGAGATCGCGGCCCGCGGCATCGGGCCGGAACGTCGCCTGTCTGAAATGGGCGGACGCGGGGTTTGCGTCCATGACCGTTACGGTGCCGCACCCCTCCGGGGCGTTGGGGTTCACCTTCAGGACGAGGATGCCCGAATCGGGCAGGGCCCGGTCGTAGCCCACGGGCTGACGGTTTTCAACGAGGTAGTAGTTCCCCCGGGACAGGGGGATCTTGACGGCCAGCGTCTCCCCGCCGGCGCTCAGGGGCGAGAGAAAGACCACGGCCGTCTCGCCCGGCCTGACGAACCGGACCTGATCCTTCGTGATCCACCCGAGGCGGATCTTCGTGAAAGAGCTGAGCCCCGGGGGCGGAGCGCCCCGCTCAAGGAAATGCTGGGACATGATGTCCCACGGCCCGACATAGACGGCGTTGTGCTCGAAGGAGGGAAGCCCCGCGGAAGCGTCAGACTGACGCTCGAAATCGTACAGTCAGGGGACCCGCCGTTTCCCCGCGTCGATGCCCCCCAGGGCGTGGAAGAAATCGTGGGCGAACATGCCCAGGTGCGCGTTCTCGCACCCGACGAAGATGCCGCCGCCGAACTCCTTACCGCCCCGGGACCGAACGGTCGCGTAGGCCAGGTTCCCCCTCACGCCCGTGAGCATCCCCGGGTTCGCACAGTAGCAGAGCATCCCGTAGCCCTGCCCCGGCATGGTGCGGACGCCGGGGATGATCAGGACATGCTGATACCGGCCGAAGTCCACTTCCCTCTCAAGGCCCGTCAGGGTATCCTCGATGAGCTTCCGCACCCGCCTGCGGTCCACCTGAAAGTTGTAGGGGCTCACCTTGTAGAGCGACAGCGGGTCGGGCAGGTCCACCCAGCCCCGAAAGTCGGCTCTCAGCCAGGCCTGCCCGTAGGACTGCTCCCGGACGTAGCGGTCGAGGTCGTCGACGGCTCGCTTCCGGATGTTGTCAAGGGTGAACGACGGCCTCGCATCGGGGAACCTCACGGCGACGGCGAGGAGACGCAACTCCCCTTTCGCCTGGTCCGACTGCGTGCCCATCCCCTCCTCGCCCCCAAAGAAGGCAGAGGCGCTCGAAGGCAGAAAGACGGTCAGCGCCAGGACGACCCATACCGCGGCAGCGGCGCTTCTCTTCATGTCCCGATCCCTCCTTTTCCTGTCCCCGGCAACCCGCCGAAGGAAATCCCTACATCCCGAATTCCTCCCCCATCACGGGTACGCGCACCGTCCCCGGCAGCCCCTCGGCCGTCCAGAGCCTCTGCGCTTCCCGTGTCCACCTCTCGTCCGTCCATCCCCACCCGGGGTTTCCCTCGCCCTCCTCGTGGCCGCCCATGTGGACGAGCAGCGTCTGCTTCGGCCGAAGGGCCCTCGCAAATTTCCGGGCCCCGGCAAAGGACAGGTGCCCCGTGCTGAACCCCGCGTGCTCCTCGACGCTCCAGGAGAAGCAGTCGAGCAGGAGGAGGTCGGCGTCCGCCAGGAGCGCGGCGGCCTCACGCTGCGCCTGCGTTTCGGGGTCCACGATCCAGGTGTTGCGGCTGTCCAGGTCCCAGAGCAGCACGGTCTTCCCCGCCGCGGTCTGCACGACGAAGCAGGCGCAGTTGTACTGCCGGTCCTTGAAGTTCTCGGCGCTGATGTCGGCCCCGGCATGGGATACACAGACGGGCGTGATCGCGATGCCGTTTGCCCCGAGAGGGATGGGGTCCAGGAGCGTCCCCGGCGCCTCGGACTCCTTCGACGTCCGGCCGTCGAGGCAGCGGTTCCACTCGTAGGAAAAGTTCTTCGCCAGCCACTTGCCGGTGCCCTCCCGGCACCAGGCGGGGATCCGGGAGAATGTCCCGCCCCGGCGCCGGGCCGTGCGCCGCATCGTCTCGCCGAGACGGTTGAGCTCGAGGCTGTGGTCGGGGTGCCAGTGCGTGAAGAGAAGCCAGTCCACGCGGGCCTCGTCGGCGCTGAAGGTGTTGCGCAGGCTGTCGACGACCCCGAGCCCCACGTCGACGAGGGCGTGCCACCCGATGAGGCCGCGCCCGTCCCGGCCGAGGATGGACACGGAGACGTTCGCCACGGGATCCTTACGGGCACAGCGCGGGCAGGGACAGCCGAACTCCTGCAGAAAGGCATTGCCGAAGCCGTTCACGACCAGGCTGTAGTTCATGCAGGACCTCACCGATCATTGCCTGATTACGGGTTCACCCTATCGATGCCCTGCGTTGAGGCATCAGGGATCAGGTGTCAGGTGACAGGAAAGACAACGGATAGGGTAATTCTGTTACCTGTTACCTGTTACCTGTTACCTGTTACCTGTTACCTGGGTTCCTATCACGTTTTCGGCGGTTCGGGAAGACGCGAGACGAAAACGAGGAGCGCAAGCGGGATGACGGCGACGGCGGAGAGCACCGGCCGGATGCCGAAGGCATCGGCGAAGGCACCCGCGATGGGCGTCAGGGTGCCCCCGAGACCGAAGGCAAAGCCCATCATGAGGCTCGACACCATGGAGCGGCCCTTGGGGGCCAGGCTCTGGGCGAGGGTCACGCCCAGCGGGAGGGTGGCCATGATGAAGAACCCCGCCAGGAAGATGAGCGGGTAGACCCAGGGGCCCTCCGCCCGGGCGAGCAGCAGCAGGCAGGGCGAGGCCAGGAGGAAGCTCACGGTGAAGAGCCCGCGGAAGCCGATCCGGTCCGAGAGATAGCCGAAGATCATCCCGCTGACCGTCCCGGCCAGCGTGAAGAGTGTGATCATGGCCCCCACGGAAACGAGGCTGAACCCCTCCTGGACGTACAACACGGGCAGGTACGTGCGGTAGACGTGCGCCACGAAGGCGCGAAAGACCATGACGAGCCAGATCAGGGCGATCCACTTCCAGACCTGCCCGAAGGCCTCCCGCAGGGTGCCGAGGAACGTGTCGCTCTCCATCTTCTCGACCGCCGGCACGGGCAGCGTGAAAACGAGATAGGCGAGGATCGCGAATCCCGGGACCATGAGCCAGGGCATCGCCCCGAGTCCCCGGCCGCTCACGTACCACGTGATGAACAGGGGGCTGACGGCAAAGGCAAAGGTGCCGCCCATGTTGAAGATGGAGTAGGCAAACCCCGGGCGCGAGCCGGCATAGGGGTAGACCATCCCCGCCACGGAAGGGTGGAACAGGGCCGACCCGATGGAGCCCAGGGCCGTGAAGCAAAGCAGGACGGCGTACGACGGGGCCACGCCCGAGAGGGGCACGGCCGTCACCGAGAGGAAGATGCCGCCGAGGATGAAGAGGCGCGTGCGGAAGCGGTCTGCGAAATAGCCCACGTTGGGCTGAACGATGAAGGACAAAAAGCGGCCCAGGCCGCTGATGACGCCCACCTCGGTGAGCGACAGCGCGAAGACGCCGGCAAAGACCGGCAGAAGCGGCGTCGTGAAGGCGTTGTAGAAATCGCCGGTGAAGTGGATGAGGGTGAGGGCGAAGAGGACCCGGATGTCGGCTTTCCTGAACGGTTCGGTCATGGCGCAGCTTCCGCAAAACGCGGTTCGGCGATCTTACGGCAACGCACCGGGACTGTCAAGGAACGGCGGTCGCGCGGGCCTGCAGGGCGCTAGTCCGCCTCTCCCAGCTCCCTGGCGGCCTCGGCCATGAGCGCGGGGTCCTTCAGCGCGGCGAGCTTCGCGGGCGACTCCTGGAAATTCTCCAGGGCGTTGAAGAACCGGTCCAGGACGTCCCCGCCGTAGGTGGGGATCAGGAAGAGGTGGGTGTGGGGGATGCGCCTGCCCCTGGCGTAGAGGAAGACGAAGTCGGGGCTGTAGGTCTTCATCATGCGGTTTGCCACGGTGTTGGCGGCCCGGAAGAGGTCGGCCGTCTCCTCCCCGGTGAGCTGGTGCCACCACGGGACGTGCCTCTTCGAGAGGACGAGGCAGTGGCCCTTCGTGTAGGGGTGGATGTCGAGGATGACGAGCGCGTGCTCGCTCTCGTAGACGGGGTATGCAGGGGCCTTGCCGCTCACGATGTCGCAGAATATGCACTGCGCTTCCTTTCCTTCCGACATGACAGGTGCCTCCGTTCTTCCGGCAGGAGATCACGTTCCCGGGCCGCCGCGGCCGCGGTTTCGGGACCCGGCGATGTCCCTCGACCGCCCCGTCCCGGGACGGCTCCTCTTGTCCCTCTTTCCCCTTTCGGACATCGCGGCAGATGGATGCCTCTGTACACGGAAAGGCTCGATTCGGCAAGACCCTATTTGAAGGCACCCCGGCTCGAGCGCGAGGAGACGACGGGGAGATCGGAGCGGGCCGCGCCGCGCACGAATGCAAGACCCCGCCGTCAGGAGGCCGCGGGAGCCAAAAGGCAAGGGAATCCCGCATGTACCAATTTTGTTATAAAGGCCATTATCTGCACATAAATGTATTTATATTTTCGTCGGCCCCTCTCCCGAAAAAAGCATTAAATCCAATGATTTTGAACTATTCCACTTCTGTCATCCCGTGGCATCCTTATTGCTCAATGCGAGTCGTNCGGAGGGCCCGNNCGGGCCCTTCCCGGCGAGACGACGGCGTGGATGCCATNACGAAATCCCGGAGCCGCAAGGAACAAAAATCGCGANAAGGAGAGCATCATGGAGATCACGGCAGTATTCGGTTCAAACGTATTCAGCGACAAGGTCATGAAAGAGCGGCTGCCCAAGGACGCGTACAAGGCCCTGAAGGAGTCCATCGAAAAGGATGTGCCGCTTCGGCCCGAAATCGCCGAAGTCGTCGCCAACGCCATGAAGGATTGGGCCGTGGAAAAAGGGGCGACCCACTACACGCACTGGTTTCAGCCGCTGACCGGGATCACCGCGGAAAAGCACGACTCGTTCATCTCCCCCGCCACCAACGGCAGCGGTCACCTGGAATTCTCCGGCAAGCAGCTGATCCAGGGCGAGCCCGACGCGTCGTCGTTCCCGAGCGGTGGCCTGCGCAGCACCTTCGAGGCCAGGGGGTACACGGCCTGGGACTGCACCTCCCCCGCCTTCCTGAAAGAGGACGCCAGCGGCAACGTCACCCTTACCATCCCGACGGCCTTCTACTCGTACAACGGCGAGGCCCTCGACAAGAAGACCCCCCTGCTGCGGTCCATGAAGGCCGTATCGAAGCAGGCCATGCGCGTGCTGAGGGCCCTGGGCAACACCACCTCCACCCGCGTTTCGTCCACCGTCGGCCCCGAGCAGGAATACTTCCTGGTGGACAAGGAATTCTACGCAGAGCGGATCGACCTCATGCTGACGGGGCGGACGCTCTTCGGTGCGCCCGCGCCGAAGGGCCAGGAGCTGGAGGATCAGTACTTCGGGTTCATCAAGGACCGGGTGTCCGCCTACATGCATGACCTCAACCAGGAGCTCTGGAAGATGGGCATCACCTCCAAGACACAGCACAACGAGGTCGCCCCCGCCCAGTACGAAATGGCCCCCCTGTATGCGACGACGAACATCGCAACCGACCACAACCAGCTCGTCATGGAGACCATGCAGAAGGTCGCCCTGCGCCATGGCCTCGTCTGCCTGCTTCACGAGAAGCCCTACGCGGGCATCAACGGGTCCGGCAAGCACAACAACTGGTCCCTGTCGACCGACGACGGGATCAACCTGCTCGAGCCGGGTCATACGCCCGGCGAGAACGTGCAGTTCCTGCTGTTCCTGAGCGCCCTGATCAAGGCCGTCGACACCCATGCCGACATCCTGCGGGCCACATGCGCCTGCGCCGGCAACGATCATCGGCTCGGCGCCAACGAAGCGCCCCCGGCGGTCATCTCGATCTTCCTGGGCGACGAATTGACCGAGGTCCTGGAGAGGCTCGTAAAAGGCCAGCCCGTCGCCGCCAAAGGCGCGCAGTACCTCAAGGTCGGCGTGGACACGCTGCCCGCCATTCCCAAAGACAACACGGACCGCAACCGGACCTCCCCCTTCGCCTTCACGGGAAACAAGTTCGAATTCCGGATGGTCGGTTCCTCCCAGTCCATCGCCGGCCCGAACGTGGCCCTGAACACCATCGCCGCCGAGGCGCTCGACGAGATCGCCGCCCGCCTGGAAAAAGCCGGGGACAAGAACGCCGAGGCCGCGGCGATCATCAAGGAAACGGTCACGAAGCACGGCCGGATCCTGTTCAACGGCAACAACTACAGCGAGGAGTGGCTCAAAGAGGCGGAGAAGCGGGGCCTGGCAAACGTGAGGAACTCCGTCGACGCGCTGAAGGCGCTGGTCACGGACAAGGCGACGACCCTCTTCGAAAAATACGGGGTCCTCTCCCGCAAGGAGCTGCATTCCCGTTACGAGATCTACATCGAGACCTACGCGAAGCAGATCAACATCGAGGCCCTTGCGGCCGTCGACATGGCCCAGAAGCAGCTCATCCCCGCCGCCGTCGAGTATGCGACATTCCTGGCCGACTCGGTTTCCAGCTTCAAGGCCCTGTCGGTCGAGGCTTCCGTCCAGGAAGACCTCCTGAAGAAGCTCGGCGCCCTGCTGGGATCGTCCTACAAGCACCTGACCCGGCTCGAGGCCGCTGTCACGAAGGCCAAAAAGGTCGACGACTGCGTGAAGAAGGCCGAAACCTACCGCGACCAGGTCGTGCCGGCCATGCAGGCCCTGCGATCGGATGTCGATGCCCTGGAGATGCTGGTTCCCAGGGACATGTGGCCCGTACCCACGTACGCGGATCTCCTCTTCAAGCTCTAACAACCCATCCATGCGGGAATGCCCGGTCCCGACGGACCGGGCGTTCCCGCTTCCTCGTTTCTTTCGCCGGCCCGGTCGACATCCGAGCCTTCCGCCCCGCGCCGGCGCTCAGGAACGCAGCGTCGCCACAAGCCTTCCGGTGTGAACCAGCAGGGCGAGCGCCTCGCCTGCGTTCCTGCAGACGACGTGGGCTGCCGCCGCCGTTTCCGCCGAGGCCCCCTCTTGCCCGATCACACACATGCCGATCGCCGCCTCCCGGACCATGAGCCGGTCGTTCCGGCCGTTGCCGATGCAGGCCGTCCTTCCCGCACCCAACGCCCGCACATAGTCCCGCTTCGATACTTCCTGGTCCCCCCCGGGCAGGATGACCAGCCGGCAGGGCAGGCCCTTGCAAGCGGCGGCCGCGTTGCCGTGGGTGTCCGCCGTGACGACATGGATCTCGAGGTCCCGGGAGAGCCGCACAAGCAGTTCCCGGACCCCCTCTTCCAGAACCCCGTCACAGGCCAGTGTGCCGTTGAAATCCAGGACCAGGTGCTCCAGCTGCAGGTGTTTGAACCCCGGAATCCGTACCTCGACCATGATGATCTCCTGTGCCGGCGGCTGACGTCCATGCCTTTCGCTGCCGGCTCTCATCCCGAGCCGGTCCCTGCCGGCTGCGAAGATCGGGCAGTCAGCACCCCGCCGTCCACGGGAAATGAATCATAAAAGACCTGGCGGGTCAAATCGAATGATCGGGGATCCGGGCATTCATACAGATGCACCCCCGCCGGTCTTCGGACGTCACCCCAGGTCTGCAAGGATGGTCCGCGCGATCCTCCTGCGAATCCTGTCCGTCGGGGTGTCCCCGGTCGGCTCCGATGCGGCGTCTCCGGCCAGGGCCTCCAGAGACGGCCGAGCGGCCGGCCCCATCCGACGCAGGGCATTCTCGGCCGCCCCGCGGGACAAATCGTCCCCGAGAGCCCGGATGAGCAGGGGAATCGATTCGGCCCTGCGGAAGGAGCCGAGCGCCTCGATGACGCCGGGAAGGCTTTTTTGCGACGCGAACCGGAAGAGCGTCTCGAACACCTCATCGGTTTTCCAGGCGGCCAGCGCGCGGGCGGCCGTCCCCTGCACGGCTTCCTCCCCGAATTGAACCACAGGATCGGGGATGTCCTTCCGCGCGCACAGGTATTCGAGCAACACGGGCCGGGCCCCGAGGCGGGCAAGGGCCTGGACCGCCCACCGGCGGGGCTGAAAGATATGGGAAGGGGTTCCGTGGATCAGGTACTCCCGGAGCGGCCCGACGGCCTGCTNGCCGCAGGCCGACAGCTTTTCGGCAGCGCGCTCNCCGCGGTGAAGGTCCTCCAGNTGACTGATGAGTTTCGGGATCTCTTCGTCCATACGCGCANTCTTTTCCCGACGCATCGAACGATCTACGCCGATAGGGNCTTTCCCTTGCTCTTCACCGTGATCAGGATCGGGATCGAGCATNCCTGGGCGACAACCGAAAATGCGATGAGGGCGGGAAGAGAAACGTCGTAGAGCACCCCCATCAGGGCGCTGCCCGCAAACCAGAAAAGCCCGTACCCCGTGTTGAACACCCCGTAGGCGGTGCCCCGCCTGTCGGACGGGATCATCTTCGCGACGGCCGCCCGCATGATCGACTCCTGGGCGCCCATGCCGATGCCCCAGAGCACGACCCCGGCGAGGGCAACCCAAAAACCGCCCCAGAAGACAAGGGGGGCAAAGGCCGCCGAGAGGAAGACCGACCCGATGAGGACTCCGAACCCGATCCGGTCGAAGAGGGCCCCGAACGCCAGGGCGGCGAGGGCGTCGGCGCCCATCGCAATCGAGTAGAAGACCGGGATCCACTCCTTCGGGACGGAGTCGACCCTGCCGAAATGGTAAGCGATGAGGGGGTAATCCGCGTATCCGGCGGCGATGAGGGAAACGCCGCCCAGGTACAGCCAGAAAACAGGGGAAAAGCCCGACGGTGCGCCGGCGCCGGCCGTTTCCATCTCCTGCGGCGCCGGGTACAGGATCCGGGCCGTCAGGAGAATCGCAATCGCCAGCAGCGCCGGGATGAGCAGCACGGCAAACCCCGCCCGGTAGCTGCCCTTCCACAGCAGGATCGCCGCGACGATGAGGGGACCCAGCATGGCCCCGGCCTGATCCATCGCCTCGTGGAGCCCGAATCCCCACCCTCTTCCCATTCGATGCGTGGCATGGGAGAGCATGGCGTCGCGGGCCGGGGTGCGGACGGCCTTGCCGAACCGCTCCGCGATGACGAGCGCGGCGGCCACATCCCACCGATCGGCCAGGGCCATCAGGGGAACGGCGAGAAGATTGATCCCGTAGCCGATGATCGTGATCGTCCAGTAGCGACGGGTGAGGTCGCTGACATACCCGGATACCAGTCGAATGCCGTACCCGATCAGCTCTCCGAACCCGGCGACGACTCCGACCACCGTTGCAGACGCACCGAGGCTGCCGAGAAAGGGGCCGGTGATGCTCCGCGCCCCCTCGTAGGTCATGTCCGAAAACAGGCTGACGGCACCAAGGAGCAGGACGAACCGGAGGGCCTTCGATTCAGCGCTGGTGGAGTTTGGCTCTGGGGTCATCAACCGTCTCCCCGGGGGCCCTCTGCGGATCCCGGCTCCGCCCCGGCCCGCTTAGGTCTCTCTTTTGCCTGCCCGGCATCCTGCGCGGTCTCAGGCATCCGTCCCGAAAACCCCGCGATACAGGTCTTCCCCGAAGCTCGTGTGCAGGGGACGGCCCTCGACGATCCGGAACGTCCGTCCGCCGTCCGCCTGCCTTTCCGCGCGCAGGAACAGCGTCTGCTCCATGTTCCGTTCATAGGCATCGCGCGCAAACTCGAACAGGTGCGTCACGTAGAAGACCGGGATGCGTTTTTCCATCAAGGCGAAGACGATCTGCCTCGCGATCTCCGATCCCTCCCGCTCGTTCGTCGCGGCAAAGGACTCGCTGAACAGCACCATCGGGCGGGTCGTCAGGTGATCCACGATCTCGCTCATCCTGCCCCGTTCCTCGTCCAGTTTCCCGCTTTTCATCGTTTCGTCCTCTTCCCGCCTGTAGTGCGTGAAGACGCCGTCGCAGAGACCGGAGCGGAACGACTCCGCCGGCACGAACAGGCCGCACTGCATCATCAGCTGGGCCAGGCCCACGCTGCGCAGAAACGTGGATTTCCCGCCCTGGTTGGCCCCCGTGATGACCACGAGGTCCCGACGGTCTGCGTCGGCGTCGTTGCCGACGACCGCCTTCCCCATCGTCAGGGCGAGGCAGGCATCGTAGAGGCCCCTGAAGGAGTGCCCGCGCCGGTCCGGTTCCTCGGGCGACGGGAAGCACACCGGTGCGCCGATCCGGGCGAGCTGCCCGTGGAGGTTCAGGCAGCCCGGGTAAAAGGCCAGCTCGGTGCGCAGCAGGTTGAAGACGCTCACGATGTGGTCCGCGGACCGGGCAAGTGCATGGGCCGCGACGTTGAGCCCCCGGTCCTTCAGTTCCGACAGGGCCCTGGCGCCGCTTTCGTCCCCGTCGGGGATGGTGAAGGAATCGGCGGGCGGCCCCGCGCTCAGGAGAACGCCGTCCCGAAACGCCAGTTCTTCGAGATGATCCTGGATGACGGCAAAATAGGGATCGCTGAGTTCGTCCCTGAGCATCGCGAAAAATACCGAGACGCCCTCGGACTCGAATCGCTCGGCCTGTGTGTCCGCGATCGTCCTCAGTCTCCGCAGCATGCCGGCCGGCATCCTCATGCTGAAATCGTCCTTTCTCTCCCGCTCCATGGCCTCGACGGCGATGTCGTAGATCTCCCGAGCCACGGCGGGGTTCTTCAGGCAATCCTGCAACACGCGCTGGCGGTACAGGATGGTGTCCCTGTTTTCCGCCAGGCCCTGGAACAGGGCCTTCCGCCCCACGTCGAGCAGGAACGGATCCTCGAGCGCCATGGCGTGAAGGAGGGTGTCCAGCGCAACGTCCTGCGTCAGCGCGCCCGCATACCACGGCAGCGGGCGCTGCAGGTTGAAATCCCGGTCCGGGTACATCAGGTGGGCCTTCATGATCCGATGCGCTCCCTGAGCCGATGGTGAGTCAGCCGGTACTTCTCGGCGATGGACAGGGCATAGGATCACCCGGCGGCCGGCTGCCTGACGATCTTGAAGGTACGGACGGCGGGGTTGTCCGGGTCAACGGTGCTGACCCTGCTCACGGTCTTCTCGCCGAGCGTTGAGAGCTCGTCGCTGAAGGTCACGCACACGCAAAGCGAATCCCGCTGCAGGATCCTCTCCAGGACCTTCCGGTACAGGAACGTCGCGACGTAATTCGACGTCGCCCGGTCCAGGATGTCGCGGATCCGGACCCGGTCGTCCTGCGGTCTGCCGCGGAGATCCTGGATGTTCCCCTCCTTCTCGAAATGCGTGAAGATCCGGTCGCACAGGAAGAGCTGCGCGGCCCTCCCCGGCACGGGGCATCCCAGGGCCGCCAGGTAGTCGCGGAAGGCCCGGTGAAAATCGGGATCCGACAGTGCATCGACGACAACGGCGAGGGTCTTCCGCTCCTCGCGCCGCTCCAGCCGGCAGGCGGAGCATGACGACGGGTCGGTCTCCGGGCACGGCCCATCACGGCCCGTGAGGACCGTTTTCACGAACCCCGGGGCACCGGGCCTCCCCCTGCGCCTCTCGAGCAATTCCCGGAGCCGGGTTTCCACCCGGCGGAGGAAGCGGAGGGCCGCGTCGCCGCCGCAGCCGCACACGGGACACCCCTTCCGGTGAAAGGCATCCCAGAGCTCGAGAAGAAGCCTGTTTCTCTCCCTCTTGCCGATCATGGCTTCCCCCCGGATCGGCCGATCCCGGTGCCGTCGTTTCCCGGGGCCGCGCGGGAGAGCCTCCGCACCATGCGGGACGGGTGGCTCCTGAGCCGGTCAATCAGGCGAAGGGCCTGAGACCCTCCCACGTTGCGGAGCGCGACGACGACCTCGCGGATCACGTAGTAGTCCGACTCCCGGCCGAGAAGCGACCCGAGGGCGGGGACGGCCGCCTGCGATTTCAGTTCCCCCAGGATGCGGGCGGCCATCATGCGGTTTTCCCGGATGGGGTGGCCGAGGGCCCGGATCAGCTTCTGCTCGTAGGAAAGGCCCTGACCCTCCTCGAGGGCATACCCGCAGTGCGGGCAACGCTCGTCGCCTTCGCCGATCTCCTTCCAGCAGCCGGGGCAGAAGAAATGGGCGGCCATCAGACGCTCCAGGACGCCAGCATCGTCAGTGCATGGATGCCCTGCCAGGTGTTTTCCAGCGTGGCGATCCCGCCCTGCATGGTCCGCGAGAACCCGCCCATGCGATTCTGGCAGTTCAGGATGTAGGCCTCGCACTGTCGGCGGTAGGTCGGCCGTCGCGAGACCAGATACGAGGCCAGGACGCCGGCGTGTACATACTCAAGGAAGGACAGGGTCGTGTGAGGGATGTCGGTGAACCCGTAAAAGGGCACCTCGCACAGCCGGATGAACGTCTCCGCCCCGAGCCCCTCCACAGGCCGTCCCAGGCTCTTCAGCATCGCCAGGGCGCGTGCCGTGTCGAGAAGCGTCGAGAAGAGATGCCCGAAGCCGCCGTCCTCGTTCTGGAACCCCAGGATGAAATCGACGATGTTGTCCCGGAGCGTCCCGTCGGTGTCCATCCGCAGCAACCCGTAGAGTTCGACGAGGTGCGAGGTTCTCTTGAACATCGAGATGACCTCCGCGGGAAGCCTCCCCACGTCGAACCGGTAGTGCTCGAGGTTGCGCAGGATGTAGGGCCGCGGATCCGCGAACGGGGCTTCGCCCAGGAGGGCAAGGCCCCGGATCGAGAAGTAGGCGGCGTAGATGCTGTCGTAGGAGCCGTCCGGGCGCTGCATGCCTTTCAGGTACGCGACCGTGGCCCCGTCTTCGAATGGGACCCCCAGGAGATCGAGGATGGAGAGGGCGTGCCACGTGTCCGAGCCGTTCGGCTCCTCCAGCTTGTAGAAGCAGAACCCGCCGGCGAGGCATTTCCTGTCCAGGACATACCGGATCACCCTCTGCCTCAGAGCGCCGTCCTGTTGCAAGAGTCCCGTTGCGGTCATGCCGGCGAACCCCGAAACGTCATTCCTGTCGGTTTTCATACGCCTTCAGCAGGGGCCTCAGGGCGGTTGAAAGCGTCTCGATGATATCCAGGAGTTCCTGGCGGGCGGCGGGGCGGCGGCGCCTCGACCTGTAACGGAGGGGCACCGTCTTTTTCCGGCACGTCGTCCCCTCGTTCGAGAGGCTCTCCAACGCCCGGCAGACCCGGGCGGGTGTCTCCGAATAATCGGCAAACAGGAATTCCCGCTCACCCTTCATCACCTGCGCGACGTGCCGGACGAGGCTCGTCCGCCCCATGCCGTACGTCCCCGACAGGATGACGTTTCGGCCCGAGGACAGGGACGCCATGATCTGTTTCGCCTCTTTTTCCCTGCCGACAAACATCCTCAGTCCACCCCCATTCCGACATTCGCACATCCGACGGGCGAAATGCCGGCCGTCATGCCCGGTATCCGGCCATGACCGTTCGACACGGGGTTTCCGATGGGTTGATGCGAGGGCGTGCGCGGGAGGGGGCCGAGCGAGCCGAGACCGTCAGCCGCAGCCGTGGTCGGCCCCGTGGGGCAGGCCCCCCCGGGGCGTGCGGCTTCCGGAAGCGGGAAGGACTCCTCGATACCCATCTGCTGCGGTTCATCGAATCCAAAGGCTCCCGCTCAGACCTCCGCGGCGGACGCCCGCGCGGCAAGGAACGGCTTGACGGTCCGTCCATCCGGATCCCTGACCGGGAGTCATCAGCTCGACGAGCGATTGCGGTGGACTCCATCACCGGTTCAGGAGTCATCCGTTCCCGTCGGAACCGTTCAGGCGGACCCCATCGCCGGATCGGTGTGCTTAGCCCCTCTTCAGCGGGTTCTCGAAGATCGCCGCCTTTCCGAGCTCCTGCTCGATCTCCAGCAGGCGGTTGTACTTGCAGATCCGCTCGCTGCGACAGGCCGAGCCGGTCTTGAGCTGGCCGCCTCCCATGGCGACGGCGAAGTCCGCCAGGAACGTGTCCTCCGTCTCGCCGGAGCGGTGGGAGATCACGTACCCCCAGCCCGCCTTGCGGCACAGGTTGATCGCCTCGATCGTCTCGGTGACCGTGCCGATCTGGTTGAGCTTGATCAGCACGGCGTTGGCCGTCTTCTCGCGGATGCCCCGGGCGATGTACTGCGTGTTGGTCACGAAGATGTCGTCGCCCACGATCTGGATGCGCTCCCCCTGCCTTGCCGTCTGCTCGCGGAAACCCTCCCAGTCGTTCTCCGCCAGGCCGTCCTCGATGGAGACGATGGGGTACTTCCCCAGCCAGCTCTCGTAGAGGTCGATCATCTCGGAGCTGCTCTTCGTCCCCTGGCCCGACTTGGCGAGGTTGTAGGTGCCGTTTTCATAGAAGGAGCTCGCGGCCGGGTCGAGGGCCAGCGCGATGTCCACCCCCGGTTTGAAGCCGGCCTTCTCGATGGCCTCCAGGATGACCTCGCAGGCCTCGTCGTTGCTCTTGAGGTTCGGGGCGAACCCCCCCTCGTCCCCCACGCCGGTGGCATACCCCTTCCCGCCGAGAATGCCCTTGAGGGCGTGGAAGGTCTCCGCGCCGTAGCGCAGGGCCTCGGCGAAGGTCGACGCGCCGATGGGCATGACCATGAATTCCTGCAGGTCCACGCTGTTCTGGGCGTGCTTGCCGCCGTTGAGGATGTTCAGCATGGGCATGGGGACCCGCAGCGCGTTGAACCCGCCCATGTAGGCATAGAGCGGAAGCCCCGCCGCCATGGCCGCCGCGCGGGCCACGGCCATGGACACGCTCACGATGGCATTCGCGCCCAGGCGTCTCTTGTTCGGCGTCCCGTCGAGGTGGATCATGAGACGGTCGATTTCGGCCTGCCGGCTCGGGTCCATGTCGATGAGCACGGGGGCGATGAGTTCGCTGACGTTGGCCACGGCCCTCATCACACCCTTGCCCAGGTAGCGGCCCTTGCCGTCCCGCAGCTCGACGGCCTCGTTTTCGCCGGTCGAGGCCCCCGACGGGCACGAGGCCGAGGCCGTCATCCCGTTGTCGAGCGTCACGTAGGCCTTCACCGTGGGGTTCCCCCGGGAATCGAGGATCTCCATGGCGCGGATCGATTTGATTCTGGCACCCATAATGCACCTCCTGTCCCTGCCGGCCGAGCGTGCGTCAGCCTGCCGAGAGCTCTTCCGAATACCGCTTGAGCTCGGCGATCATCTGCCGGATCTCGTCCGTTCGCCCCCGGGCGGAGGACAGCAGGGATTCGATCGTCGCCGTCTCGTCCCGGACATACTGCACGGCCTGCTTCTGCATGCCGTCGATGGCCGCGTTGATCCTGTCCTCCCACTGGGCCGCAAGGCGGTTGATGTTGGTCTCCACCTCCCAGGGGATCTTCTCGAGAAACCGCTTCTCGAAAGCGCGGCGGAAGATGAACATCGGGATGAGAAACCAGATCAGGTCGAGGTTGTAGTTGGAGGCCCGGAACGTCCGGATGTCCGGCTGTTCGGGCTCGGCGATCTTGATGTCCCACTCGGCCTCGGCGAGGCTCACGCCCAACACCTTCTGGACGTTTCCGTTGAGGATCACCCGGAAGGCTTCCAGGGACCGGGCGAGGCCCGCGTGGGCCTTCTTGAGCGTCCCGTAGAAGTGGCGGTGCTCCTTCTTGGAGAGGCGGCGCATCTCCTCGGTCATCGTGTCGGCCACCCACTGCTCGTATCGGCGCGTGAGCTGCCAGAGGTTGCCGCGCCAGGTCTTCATCTCCGCTTCCAGCCTCTGCATGACATCGGTCCACAGAGGCCGCATGAGACCCTGCAGGATGTTCATGATGAAAATCCGCGTCTGCTTCTGGTTCTCCCGGGCGATGAAGAAGAGCTGCTCCCGCATGGACTCGAAGCTCACCTTTTCGTCGAGGATCTGCCGACGGAGGCTCTCCCGGTCCTCGTCGGCCTGCAGGGAGGTTTTCAGGGCGATCTCCAGGTAGCCGAGGCATCCCCGAATGACGGAATTGGCCTTGTGCTGGAGGATCTTCCGGAATTCGAAGTCCCGGTTCAGGGCCAGCTTGAAAAAGAGCTCGGCCTCGAGCCGTTGCCGGAACTTCACCGTGTCCGTCTTCGTCGAGTAGAGGAAGATGGGGAATTCCCGGTTCAGCTCCCGCTTCAGGGTGTCCTCGAAAAATCGGACCACCTCCTCCTGCTGGGACGGTGTGAGCAGGTCCGCCTTCGTGAGCAGCAGGATGATCCTCGGGGTGTACTGCGTCAGCTCGCGGATGAGCTGCACGTCGTTTTCCGAGAGGGGCCGGTCGGCGCTCACCGCCAGGACGGCGGCGCCCACCTCGGGGAGCCAGTTGGCCGACACCTCCATGTGGGCCTTGAAGACGCTCCCCAGGCCGGGGGTGTCGACGAGCCGGAGCCCCGCGTAATCGGCCAGGCCCGGCAACTCGATGTCGACGGTCTCGACGTTCTTCTCGTTCGAGGGGTTCTTCGCCTCGGAGGTGTACTCGTCGAGGGCGCTCACGGCGATCTCCTTCGTCGTCCCGTCGTAGAAGGAGATGACGGCGCGCTCGCGCTCGCCGAACCGGAGGCGGGTGATGACCGTCGTGACGGGGATGACGCCCACGGGCAGCACATCCCGTCCGATCAGGTTGTTGACGAAGGAACTCTTGCCGGCCTTGAACTGGCCGAGGATGGCCACATCGATGGGGGGGTTCTCGACGAAAAGCCCCTCGCAGGCCTCGAGCTGGCGGTTGAGCGAGAGGATCTTCATCCGGTCGCAGACGGACCGGACCTGCTGCAGGCCCTTCTGCGCGAGGTGCTGGATGGGGGCCGACGTCATGGTCTCCGCTTGTTGAGCCATAAAAAAACTCCTCCGGGGCATTCACCTCTGAGGAGTTATCAGCCTGGCGGGCGGTTAAGGGCGAACTCCATCACCGGGTCCCGGATACCCCAGCGAACATTCTTTTGTCAAGCACTTTGTGAGCGCCCGCACGCCGGCACCGGGATTCAAGCAAAAACGGGGGGCGACCGATAGAGTTGGAAAGAACCGCATTTTTCGCGAGACCCGGAGGACCCGATGCAACAGCCCGTTCTGGACCGGACCCTCGAAGCCCTGGAGCTGATGGCACGGGCCGAGGAAACCGTTCAACGGCTTTACGCGACCTGCGCCGTTGTCTGGAAGGACGATGAGGCATTCTGGCGGGAGCTGGCCGGGGAAGAGAGGCGCCACGCGAAACACATCCGCTCGATGATCGCCATCCTCTCCTCCAATCCCGACCGTTTCCAGCCCGGGCGCCCCTTCAGCACGGCCGCCCTGAACACGTTCATCGACGGCATCGAGCGGAACATCGAGAGCCTGAAGCAGACCGGCGTCCCGGCACTGAAGGCCCTGCGGCTTGCCCTGGACATCGAGCGGGCCATCATCGAGGCGCGGTTCACCGAGATCGTCCAGACCGAAGACAGGGGGTTTCGGTCCCTCGCCGAGGAAATCGTGCATGATACGGCCGCCCACCGCCGGCTCGTGCAGGGCAAGATCACCGAGCGACAGGCCGCCGCCGGGCGGTAACCGCCCGCCGAGACGCCCATGCGCGAGAGGCCGGAAGGGCATCCCCCCGGCCCCTGTCCCCTGAGCCCTTTGTTCTCATCCCCCCGTCACGACGATGAGGCTGAAGACGGACTTCCAGGTCAGGGGCTTCACGATGGTGTCCCTGCCGAGCCTGGAGGCAAGGGCCCTGGCCTCCTTCTTGGAGTTCGCGGCGAAGTAGACGGTGTTGGCGGGGTAATCGGAGCTTTGCGCCAGCCCGACGCTCTCCACCCTGTACCCCAGGGCCGTCAGCCGCTTGGACATCCGGCGGGCCGAATCGATCTTCCCGTCGCCGGAGAGCACTTTCAGACGGATGGACTTCAGTCCGCCCGATCGGCCTGCGGCCGGGCCGCTCTTGACGGCCGCTTCGCCCGATCCGGCCTGCCGTTCCTTCATCCGGCCGACCTCCTCGACCATCGCGGCCTGTTTGGCATCCTGCTTTGCGATCTCCTCGGATTTGAGCCGCAGCATGTCGTCCTTCACGGCGAGCTGTTTTTTCAGGTCCTCGTTTTCCGCCTGAAGCGCCTCGTTCCGGGCGGACAGTTCCCTGTTCCTGCGCTCGAGGTCCGAGGCGGACCTGGCAAGCAGGTTCGCTTCCTCTTCCTTCTGATCGTATGCGCTTTTCGTGACCATGCAGCCCGAGACGGCCGCCACGAAGACCATCAGCGCCACCAGACACGGCAATCGGTTCGACATGGATCACCCCCTATCGTTCGCTCGGCTGTGCCTTCCTATAAACGAAGTGCGGCCGGGCTGTCAACGCCTTAGCCCCGTCTGTGGAATCGCGGCGGGGAATGTGATAGAAGGGGGCTCCCGGATACGAAGCGAAAGAAGGGGGGCAACATGACGTACATCCTGAGAACGCCGGCCGGCACCTTCACGATCGAGCCCGACGAGGCGGACGGGGAGATGGTCAAGCTCTGCATCGGGGGTTTCTGGCTCGCCTCGTTCAGGACCGCCGAGGATGCGGCCCATGCCGTCACGAAGCGCGAGACGGGATGGCCGGACTGGGACCGGGCGAAGGAAGGCGCATGCCCGGCCTGCCTGGCCGACTGGGAAGAGTGCTGAACCCTCAAGTTCGCCCTGCCGCCGCCGATAGGCAGTGTGAAGGACGACACGGGGGTTCCGGCATGTCGGAGGCGATCCACACGGCCCTTTCGGCCCTGAGGGCAAACCTCGCGAAGCTCGACGTCACGGCGAACAATCTCGCCAACGCCGGCACGCGGGACTTCAAGAAAACCAGGGCCTCTTTCGAGGAGACGGCGCCGGCGGGGGTGAAGGTCACCCTCACACGCGTCGAGACGCCGGGCACCCTCCTGCCCCCCGACGGGGTCCCCGGGGAAGGCAGCGAGATGTCGAACGTCTCCGCGGAGGAGGAACTCGTCGACCTGATCACGACCCGGCACGCCTTCGCCGCCGACGTGAAGACGATCCGGACGGAAGACGAGATGCAGGGTGCCCTTCTCGACATCATCGCCTGAGTCTCTGCCGGGGCGTCACGCTCGAACTTCTTTTCTCACCGTGCCCGCCTGTGCTATAAAGAGCCGTGTCTTTATGCGAAAGGTCCGGGAGCGGCTGCCTCATGACGTCCGTGCGTGAATCCATCATCGACTTCATCTACCGGTCAGCCACGGCTCCCGCATCCGTCCGCAAACGGCTCGCCCCCCTGGGCGGCGCCTTCTTTCTCGGCGTGATCCTGCTCCTGATCGCCGCCGCGCTTGCCTTTGACCGCCTATTCGCGCTTCCGCCGCTGGGGTCACGGCCCGGCTCGCTGCTTTTCGCCCTGCCCCTGCTGGGCGCGGGCGGGGCCCTGTGGCTCTGGTCCGCCGCGCAGTTCCTGCGGGCGAAAGGGACCCCCATCCCGCTCGACCCGCCGCCGCGCTTGATCCAGGAGGGCCCCTACCGCCACGTCCGCAACCCCATGCTGGGGGGCGTGTTCGTCATGCTCCTGGGGATCGGGGTCCTGATGCGGTCGTGGTCGCTCACCTGCGTCTTCACCCCGCTGTTCATCGTCGCGGCGCTGCTCGAGTTCAAGCTCATCGAGGAGCCCGAGCTGGAACGGAGGCTGGGAGAGGCCTACCGGGAGTACCGGGCGCGGACGCCCATGCTGATCCCGAGACTGCGGCCCTCGCGGCTGCTGCTCTGCGTCCTGCCCGTATTCCCCGCGACCATGCCGACGCTGAAGGCACCGGGGCCCGCGCTGGAGACGATCAAGCTGCCTCCCGGCTTCCGGATCGAACTGTATGCCTCGAAGATCGAAGGCGCACGATCCATGGCGCTCGGGCCCAGGGGGGTGCTGTTTGTCGGGACCAGGGGCGAGGGGAAGGTCTACGCCGTCCTCGACAGGGACGGAGACCAGAAGGCCGACGAGGTCCTCACGATCGCCCGCGGCCTCAACATGCCCAACGGGGTGGCGTACCGCGACGGCGCCCTCTACGTGGCGGAGGTGAGCCGCATCCTGCGGTTCGACGGCATCGCCGACCGCCTCTACAACCCCCCGAAGCCCGTCATCGTGAGCAAGGCATTCCCCAAGGACCGGCACCACGGCTGGAAATATATCGCCTTCGGGCCCGACGGGCTGCTCTACGTCCCCGTGGGTGCCCCGTGCAACGTCTGCGAGAAGAAGGACGGTCGCTACGCCTCGATCCTGCGGATGAGACCGGACGGGAAGGACCTGGAGATCTTCGCCTCGGGGGTGCGGAACACCGTGGGCTTCGACTGGCACCCGGAAACCGGGGAGCTGTGGTTCACCGACAACGGACGGGACTGGATGGGCGATGATCAGCCGCCCGACGAGCTGAACCGCGCCCCGCGAAAGGGGCTCCATTTCGGCTTTCCCTACTGCCACGGGGACATTCTGGACTCCTCCTACGGGAGGAACCGGGACTGCGGGGAGTTCACGGCCCCGGCGATCAAGCTGGGCCCCCACGTGGCCGCGCTGGGGATGAAGTTCTACACGGGGAGCCAGTTCCCGGCGCAATACCGCAACCAGGTGTTCATCGCCGAGCACGGATCGTGGAACCGCAGCAGGCCGATCGGCTACCGGATCACCCTGGTGCGCCTCGAAGGCAGCCGGGCCGTCCGCTACGAGACGTTTGCCGAGGGCTGGCTCGAGGGTATCTCGGCGTGGGGACGCCCCGTGGACGTGCTGGTCATGCCCGACGGCGCCCTGCTCGTCTCCGACGACCGGGCCGGGGCGATCTACAGGATTTACTACAAACAATAACGGCGTAGGGCTAAGGGCATAAGGCTTACGGCAAAAAGCGGGGAGGAATGCGGTTTTCCCCGCATCTTCGCCATAAGCCCTGAGCCTTTTGCCATGCGCCATTTCAGAGGAGGTCCCCATGAACGTTGCCACGTTGAGAGACGCCCTCCTGTTCGCCATGGACAAGGAGAAGAAAGCCAACGAGCTCTACCTGCTGTTTCGCGGCAAGGTGAAGGACGACGCGGCCAGAGCCCTGCTGAAGGAACTCGCGGACCAGGAGATGGGGCACTGGAAGATGATCCGCGAAGCGCTCGACAGCGGCTCCGTCGAGGGCATCGGGGCAAAGGCGAAGGGGCGGGACATCCAAGTCTCGGACTATATGGTGGAGATCGAGCTGACCCCGGACAGCAGCCCGCAGGACATCATGGTCTTCGCCATGCAGATGGAGAAGAAGGCCATGGACTTCTACGGGGGGCTCCTCGATCAATACCGCGGCACGGACCTCGAGGCCCTCTTCAGCCGCCTGGCCCGCGAGGAGATGCGGCACAAGGAGATCCTGGAAAAGGAGTACGAGGAGCACTTCGCGCAGTGGATGTAAGAAGGACAGGCATAGGGCTCAGGGCGTAAGGCAAAGGGCGTGAATCAGAAAAAAAGAATGGGGAAGCCATGAAGTTCAGGAAATATGTCGAGAAGCTGGAGGGGACGGTGGGGGAGCTGACGGCCGACGACGTCGCCTACGTGTTCACCGTCCGGCCGGGCGCCGAGCCGAAAAGCCCGGCGAAACTTGTGAAGGTGGATGAGGACTTCGTCATCGTCGAGGTGAAATTCCGGCGCCTGAAGGTCCACCGGGTCATCCCGCTGGCGGTCTTTTCGCTGTGCCTGTCAGAGGAGTAAAAAAACGCGCCGCACGTTCACCGGCTCCCCCCGGTGATCCGCGGCACGTCAAGCAGGAGAGATTTTGCAGTCGGACTTACTCGATGATGGCGTACAGCCAGGCACCGACAATCGAAAAGCTGACCGTTATCACGAAGAGGTACTCGTACACGTCCATGCCTCCGGTTATTGACAAAGGCCAACCAGGATACCGTGCCGGACGAATACCCCAGTCAGCTCATGAGCTCCCAGACGATAGCTTCTTCGATCAATGGTAACCTCTTTGACCCCTCCCGGGGTGCTG
>Ga0067045_1027958_pt1 | contig 48567 bp, 44 predicted proteins | sample TerdegcTABiofilm_FD_59184 | JGI IMG/M metagenome (GOLD analysis project Ga0067045, IMG submission 59184) | Combined Assembly of (Gp0054472, Gp0054536) Wastewater bioreactor microbial communities from Singapore -Terephthalate degrading...
CCTTCCTTAGAACGTCTCCGTTTTTGGAGGGCGCAAAGGTACTGCTTTTCTTTGCTTCCAAACAAGAGGAAGGGAAAAAATACTTGTTAATATCTGTATAAAATCCTTAAATCCAGCAATAAAAATTGTTAATAATTTTCAAAGAATAGATTCATGACCCTTTTGTCTCTGATTGGGGCTTCTTGAAAATACTTCTGATAAACAATAATTTAATAAAATTAAAAACAAAAGCCTCAACTATCCTCTCATCAAAATTTAATGGGGATTTAAGCATCATGCTTAAACCCATCATTGGCAGTAACTTTGCAATGATTCAATTATTACAATACTCATCATTTCTTATTGTTGGTTATTGAATTGCGTTGTTTCAATTCATGACCTGATGGGCGGCCCTTATTCAAAGCAATTTATTAAGATACAAATACTAAAATAAGATGAAGATACTTGAAATTGGTAAACTGCCTGTTTACATGTGGGCTGAAGATGTAGAAGCAGGGGCCATGCAACAAATAAATAACCTGAGCATGTTTCCATATGCTTTTCATCATATAGCCATCATGCCCGATTGCCACGAGGGTTTCGGTATGCCTATCGGAGGGGTGCTTAGTACAAGAGATGTGATTATTCCTAATGCTGTTGGGGTTGACATAGGTTGCGGAATGTGTGCCATGCGCACTGATCTCAAAGAAATTGATGTCAAAAGTCTAAACCGGATTTTCAATAAATTACGCGAGTTAATACCACTAGGTTTCAATCATCAGACAAAGAAGCAGGATGAAGCAATAATGCCCAAGGGTTACGACATTAGTGGGATGCCCGTTGTAAAAAAAGAATGGGAAGAAGCACTTTACCAGTTGGGTACCCTTGGCGGTGGTAATCATTTTATTGAAATTCAGAAAGGTAGTGATGGTTATATATGGGCAATGATTCATTCAGGGAGCCGGAACTTAGGTAAACAAGTTGCAGACTTCTATAATAAACTTGCCATAAGTTTTAATGAAAAGGAAAAAAGTACTGTGCCAAAATCGCATCAGCTGGCCTATTTGCGTATTGACTCAAAGGAAGGGAGACAATACAATGAAGAAATGAAATTCTGCGTTGAATTTGCCTTGGCCAATAGAAAACTTATGATGGAGCGAATTGCAAGCGTTTTAGAAGAGGAAACCCATTGCGGCTTTATTTCATGGGAAGGAACTAGGTTTATTAATATAGCTCATAACTATGCAGCTGAAGAAGAGCATTTTGGATGCAAGGTTATAGTACACCGTAAAGGGGCAACACGTGCATTGAGAGGCGAGACAGGGATTGTGCCAGGTAGCCAGGGAAGTAAAAGCTACATCGTCAAAGGCAAAGGCAATCCAGAAAGTTTTATGAGTTGTTCGCACGGCGCAGGTCGAAAGATGGGTCGCAATGAAGCCCGTAAAAAATTAAATCTCGAGGAAGAACGGCGAAAACTGGAATCAAAGAAAATTATCCATGCCCTGCGTACTCCAGCTGATCTTGATGAGGCTTCCGGTGCCTACAAAGACATTGACCTTGTTATGAAACTTCAAGCCGACCTGGTAGATATTTGTATCGAACTTACCCCCCTGGGAGTCATCAAAGGTTAGGCTATGGCTTCCAAATAATTTTACATTCATCTGCCCCAAATGAAACGAAATAACTAAACCTTCTTCCAAAGTATTTTTTGTAAAGCTGTAGTAACTCTTCGAAACGATTTGATTTGCCATGAGGGACAGAGTTTGAATCTCCGGTATATTTTAGGTAAAAGTGATATTCCCTACCCTTCTGAGAGAAACTAATCTCAAGGCTGCCTGTTTCTGTTTCTCTGCCAAAGATGGATAATCTCATCAAAGAATAAAGGCACAAAGTTGGAAGCTCAATATTCAAATTTTCTCTGTAATCGGGAAACACAAGCGTGGGTAATTTGGTACCCATGATCAGGTTTGCTTCTTGGTATGTAAGTATATACTGAATCTCTCTTAGGAGTGACCAGGTTAACGGGGGCTCGAACAATAAACGGTTTTTAATTATTTTGCTTAAATCAATTAGAAAATTGTAGGCATCTTGCTTCTCATTTAACATAATAACAGCAGCAAGCTTATTGAAAGAATTTAGAAAAGTATGCAAATCGAGTGAATGCTGAAATACTGTGCGTTGAATAAGGTAGAATAAGGCTTTCCTCCTAAAATGTAAATACCGCAAATATAACCAAAGTGAAAGCCCTGTCAATAAAATAATGATCACAATAACTAATTCATGCATTCCAGCTGATTATTTCTTTTTGCAAAACAAACTTATTCTTACATAATTACCAAATCATTTTTTGAATCATGCAATGGTTTTGTGCTTTGGCATTCCATGAGTACCTTATTCTATTCACTCAACATTCTAACATAAAAATACCATCAATATGAATCCTTAACATCAAAACAAAAAAGCTGCCCTTTTGAGACAGCTTCTTAAAAAAAGGTATTAAAAACCAAATTATTATCACTTCAACACTATTTTGTCGGCAAGCTTTAAGCCTTCGGCTGTAATAAGGGAAATGAAATAGGTACCTTTGGGTAAATCCCTCAAGCTAATTTCCTGGGTATGACCAGGATTCACATCATAGACTCCAATAACCTGTCCACTCAAATTATATAAATATAAAACTGACTTTGGAGAAACATAGTGAGGGATAGAAAGGGTAAACTTCTCAGTAGTTGGATTGGGGTAGATATTTAATTGAGATAATGTTATATGATCAATGCCTTCAGCCTGACCATCAAAAGAAAAGTTGATCCACAGGGAGTCTTCGGGGTGGTCGACATCCCAAACTACGTAGGTGGCCAGGCTGGTTCCTGAGTGTGACATTGGATCGTAATCAACAGATACACCATCAGTCGCCTCACCAGGGCCTAACCGGGCGGGTTCGGGTAGTTGGAGCATATTACTGGGGAAGCAAGCTCCCCAGCAGAAAAACATTTCACTTCCAGGCACCAATGATTTTCAATCCGTTTAAACTGAACTGCTTTATTTTCAGCAGAATTATTCTTAATGATAAGGTCATAACTCATAGCCTGTGTATGAGGTCCTACAACACTAATCCACTGATCGGGAGCAATATTATTACCATCTTTATCGACAAATGTAAACCAAGAGGGGGCGAATTCAACCTCGACCGAAATACTGTCATTAGGATTATCTGCAACAAAGAAAGTAAACCCTAGTCTAGTATGGCTAAGTGTCCCTCCCGGGGCATAATCAGCAGAGAAATCGTGAGATACGGCACCCGGCTCAATGGTAATGGCATCAGGACTCTGAGTAACAAACCAGGGAAAGCACAAACCCCAACAGAATGTCGCGATAGAATCAACAGCTTCGTATCTGATATATTTTTTAACTAATACGTTTCGGCTTTGATCGCTAATATTCTGAACGTCAAGCTCAAGCATCATATAAGAATCGGGTAATCCTCCGGCATAAACCAAGTCTCCGTTAGATAGGATTTTTCCTTGTTTTGTCATTAATTGCAAGCTCTGAGAGGAAAGTGTGCCTAAGGTAAAGAGCAAGGCGAAGGAAAGTACAATTTTTTTCATAATGGTTTGAATTTGTTTGTAAATGATTTTGGGTAAAGCCCTGCAAATATAAATATGTTTTAGGAGCTACTGAAAATACCTCTTGATTTTGAACATGCCAGTTTGGGCATCCCATAATACATTTCTTTTGGCTCAAGCCCGCCAGTTTGAGCATTTGCTGTAGCTTTGCAATTGTAAACCAAAAACAAATTTAACCAATGAAACGTTTCAGCATCGTAATGGTCTTCTTGACTTTGATTATAAGCCTTCGGGGGCAACAAGTTCCAAGAGACCAAGTAGTTATAGAAGTTGGCACAGGCACCTGGTGTCAGTATTGTCCCGGAGCTGTAATGGGTATTGAAGACCTACTGGCTAATGGTTACAACGTGGCTGCCGTAAAATATCACTCGGGCGATTCTTATCAAACTTCCGCTTCCATTGCCCGTATCAATTACTACAATATCACAGGATTTCCCACTGCCTGGTTTGATGGGGTTTACAATGTAGTTGGGGGGTCAAATACACAAAGCATGTATCCCAACTACATACCTTATGTTAATCAACGAAATTCAGTGCTCAGCTCGTTTACGCTTAGCATCAATGGGAGTTGTACCGGACTCCAATATAACGTAACTGTCAATGTAAATAAGGTAGCATCCTACAATCAAAACGCCCTCAGATTGCATCTGGCCCTCACCGAATCGCATATTCCCGAATTCTGGCAAGGCCAAACTGAAGTAAACCACGCCATGCGCCTTATGGTACCCGATGCCAATGGCACCTTGCTCGACTTTTCAACGCAAAACCAACACACTGTTAACCTAAGCTTTACGGTGGACCCTGCCTGGGAGATTCAAAATTGCGAATTGGTTGCTTTCTTGCAAAATCCAGTTACTAAAGAAATTGTGCAGGGCACCAAGACTCCGTTAATGAGCCTTTTGCCTACCTTAAATAATGATTTGGGTATCCGCAGCCTCTCAAATATACCGCCTGCTATATGTCAGGAGTGGGTAAAACCTGTTTTGGTCGTAGCCAACTATGGACTTGAAACAGCCACAAGTGCCCTATTAAAGCTGAAAATAAATAATGATTATGAGTACTTTTATAACTGGAGCGGAAATCTTCCCTATCTGGCAAAGGATACTTTTGAGTTAGATACTCTGGTTTTTAGTTCTTTAAATTCGAATATAATTTCAGCCACAATAACGAATGTAAATGGGCAACCTGATTTAAATGCAACAAATGATTCTTTATCAGTAATTTCTGGTACTGCCGCTCAACTCTTCAAATCGCCGGTGTCGTTGGTACTTAAAACTGATAATAACCCACAAGAAACCACGTGGGAACTTGTAAACAGTGGAGGTCAGATTTTATACAACGGAGGCCCTTACACCGAACCCAACAAGCTTTTCATCGTAAATATGAACCTGCCCGATGACTGTTACCGTTTTATCATTCATGATGAAGGTAAAAACGGTATATGTTGTTCAAATGGAAACGGCCTGTATAAATTGGTCGACAAAAACAACCTCACTATTGTATCAGGGAAAAACTTTTTAATGTCGGAAAGCACCGATTTTAGAGTTTCCTCAATCACCGGAATTTCAGAAAACGAAGGAAACAACCTGACCTATTCACTGGTTGATAATCTCCTTACTGTGCAAAGCCTGGCATTCGAGCCTGTAGAGATAGCAATTCTTGACCTTTCCGTTAGAAAAATTATGAATGCCATTGTGCCCGGAGGGTTTGGACAAATTAGTTTGAGAAACCTACCCTCAGGTGTTTATATTTTAAAAATGATGCAGGGAAACTCATTGAAATACTCCAAAATTTTCATTCAATAACTAAAACAAAGAATTTTAACATAAGAAATTACCCAGTAACTGCGTTTTTTGGAAATGAAAAGAATATTAGCGAGCATTCTTTTGGTTGGAGGACTATTGCCACATGCAATAATGGCGGAGACAGAGCCTTCAATTGACAGTTCCAATGTTCAAAAAAAATGGGAAATCAATAGCTCTGTCGCACTGAATCTCAATCAGCTACACCTTAGCAATTGGGCTGAGGGAGGAGAAAGTAGTATGAGCGGTGTGATGTGGTTTAATTTTGCAGCCACACACACAAAGAAAAAATATACAGTCACACATCAATTGACGGCGGGGTACGGTCTGCTGACCAATCGTGAAAGAGATATCAGGAAGACCGAGGATCGTTTGGAATACTTGAGTTCTTTTTCCTACAAGGCTTTTAAGAACTGGAATTACATGACTCAGATAAATTTTAGAACTCAATTTTCAAATGGTTACCGCTATCCCAACGACTCAGTCATTATCTCCACATTCATGGCTCCGGCCTATATCACCCTATCGCTTGGCATGCAATACAAGCCCTCTGATTTCTTTTCAGTTTTCATTTCACCTGCTTCCGGCAAGTTTACTGTCGTTGCCAACCAGGAACTGGCCGACAAAGGGGCCTACGGCGTCAGTCCGGCAGTTTATGTAAACGATACCCTCATAGCCCACGGTACTATGGTTAAACCTGAATTTGGGATAAATTTTAATGCCAGCTTAAAAAAAGAGGTTTTTACCAATGTGAATCTCGAGAGCAGACTTTTGCTCCATAACAATTATCTCGACACAGATCCCGGCAACCGATGGAACTTCGATGTTAACTGGGATGCATTGATCAATTTTACCGTTAATAAAACCATGAGCACCACCCTAAGGATGAACCTTATTTATGACCACAATGTGAAAATAAATGATTACAAGATTATTGATGGTCAGAAAACGTTAATAGGTTCAGGCCCCCGTACCCAATTCAAAGAAAGTTTCGGAATTGGTATCAATTACAAATTTTAGTATTTAAAAAAAGGCAATATAAAAAAAGGCTGTCGCTGATAATCCTGCGGCAGCCTTTGGTGTGATGTCTGAATGTTCAGTTCAGATTAATATACCGGGTACCCAATAAAGCGGATTTAACCACCCAAAGAGAACTGGAATACGCCAAAAGAAACGTGACCAGGGGTATGGGAATGTGCCGGTAAAAATTACGAGAAACACGGAACTGATAGTTACTGTGAAGGGTAGAGCTATGCTTCATGCAGTTAAGGTTTGGTTATTAAACTTTCCTATCCATAACGCATGATTCTCTTCTTTAGTATTTAAGATTCAATCTTTTTTAAACATCTGTCCCCATTACAAGCTCAATGTAATATCTTTCTGTTTTATAATTTTTCGAAGATTAATGAGGGCATAGCGCATTCTACCCAAAGCGGTATTTATGCTTACATTCGTTTGTTCTGCTATTTCTTTGAAGCTCAAATTTTCATATAAACGCATGCGAACTACTTCTCGCTGCTCCTCAGGTAAGAAATGGATCAGACGGGCAACATCCTTAATAATCTGATTATAAATAATTTGTTCTTCAACTGAACGCTCCTTGAGCCACAATCGTTCAAAAATATCGAATTCTTCACTGTTTTCTACGACAGGAAAGCGTTTCTGTCGCCTAAAATAATCGATGACCAGGTTGTGGGCAATTCGCATCAACCACTGAGCGAATTTTCCTTCTTCCTTGTAGTCGCCTCTTTTAAGCGTTTTAACTACTTTAAGAAAAGTCTCCTGTATAATGTCCTGAGCCAAATGCCTGTCGCGAATTTGCGAATAAACATAGGCCGCTACTCTTTCTTGATGCCGCAGAACCAATTCTGATAGGCTTGCCTCATTGCCCGACAGGTAACTCTGAATGAGCTCCTGATCGGAAACTTTGCATGTACTCATAACGCTTCCCTTCTTAATAATCAGTTTTCAGTGTAGAAGTTAAGCGATAGGCAGCCTCCGTTTTTGGGTTAAACTTTTTTTACTCTTGCAAATATAGTAAATAAACTTTACATGTCAAGCATTTTCAAAAAGTATTGCGGATATTTTAAATCTTCATTACGCATCCCTGATTTAATATATTGAACACCAGCATACAAAAAAATCAAAAATTCTCTAGGGCATGCAACTTTTTTTAATACTACTTTTGCAATCCATTTTTAAAAACTAATGTGGAGTTCAGACATTTTAAAAGAGGCAGATTTTCATAAGTATATAATAATCAAAGGGGCAAGGCAACACAATTTAAAAAACATTGACCTGGCAATCCCTAAAAACAAGTTAACTGTTATCACGGGGCTATCCGGTTCGGGTAAATCGTCACTTGCGTTTGATACCCTGTTTGCGGAAGGCCAGCGAAGATATGTTGAGAGTTTAAGTTCGTATGCCAGGCAATTTTTAGGTCGTATGAACCGCCCGGATGTAGATTACATCAACGGCATTGCACCTGCAGTGGCTATCGAACAAAAAGTTAATAGCCGCAATCCACGTAGCACTGTAGGGACTTCTTCTGAGGTTTATGAATACCTGAAGCTTTTATTTGCCAGAATAGGAAAGACCTTTTCGCCTATATCCGGCTCTCTTGTAAAAAGAGACACGGTAAGCGATGTAACTGATTTTATTGCAAGCCTGCCAACAGGCGCCCGGTGCATGCTCAGCACACGCTTACTTCTTTCCGAAGGTGAATCTTTGGTTCAGCGTTTGTCGGTTGTGTTGCAGCAAGGCTATACCAGAGTCAGCATCAATGGAAATATTCTGCAGGTTCAGCAAATTCTTGAGAACCAAGTGGCTCCCCATCCTGAATCAGAAATTTTTATTGTAATTGACCGATTTACGGGTGGCAATCAAGAACAAGAGTACCTATCGCGCATTGCTGATTCAGTAGAAAGCGCCTTTTTTGAAGGAATGGGCACTTGCCTGGTTGAATATTGGATTGGCGATAAATACCACCGACAGGAGTTTTCAAACCGATTTGAAGCCGATGGTATGTCGTTCGAAGAACCAAGCGTCAATTTATTTACTTTCAACAACCCGTATGGCGCTTGCAAAACTTGCGAGGGATTCGGTTCGGTTATTGGCATTGACGAAGACCTTGTGATACCGGATAAAAGTCTTTCTATTTATGAGGAATGTGTGGCTCCGTGGAAAGGAGAGAAACTCGGTGAATGGAGAATACAGTTTATACGTGAAGCCCGCAAAATCGGATTTCCGATACATCGTCCTTATTATGAACTGAACGAGCATGAAAAAAAAATCTTGTGGGAAGGCGGCCCCGGACTGCTGGGTATTAACGATTTCTTCAAAATGGTTGAAGAAAACTTATACAAAATCCAGTACCGGGTTTTATTATCGCGTTACAGAGGAAAAACTATTTGTCCCGAATGTAAAGGCACAAGGCTGAGAAAAGATGCCAATTACGTGAAAATTGACGGGTATTCTATCAGCGAAATGGTAAGCATGCCCATTAGTCGGCTGTGTGAAGTTTTTGCAAACCTAAACCTTACGGATCATGAATATTTAACCGCCAAACGTTTGCTGACAGAGATCAACAATCGACTTCAGGTGATTTGCGATGTAGGTCTAGGCTACCTAACCCTGAATCGTCTTTCCAATACACTTTCAGGTGGTGAATCCCAGCGCCTGAATCTGGCCACAGCCATCGGAAGCACACTTACGGGGTCGATGTATATTTTAGACGAACCCAGCATAGGACTACATCCGCGTGACACACTCCGCTTGGTTAAAGTTCTGAAAAAATTGAGAGATCTTGGGAATACGGTCATTGTGGTCGAACATGAAGAAGAGGTTATTAAGGCTGCTGATCACCTCATCGACATTGGACCGGAGGCTGGGGTGAATGGAGGTAAAATAGTATTTGAAGGTGATTACCAAACCCTTCTTAAAAACGGGAATACCCTCACCGCAGAATACCTCAATGGCAAACGAAATATTCAGGTGCCCAATCATCGTCGCCCTTGGCGCGACTATATTGAAATTGTTGGTGCCTCAGAAAACAATTTAAAAAATATTAATGTAAAATTTCCCTTAGGGGTTCTTACAGCAGTGACGGGTGTAAGTGGTTCAGGAAAAACTACTTTAGTAAAACAAATCCTCTACCCTGCCCTGCAAAAAATGTTTGGGGGATACTCTGAAAAGACAGGAAAATTCCTAAAACTGCAGGGAGATTATAAAAAAATTCAGGCAGTGGAAATGGTCGACCAGAACCCACTGGGTAAGTCTTCACGCTCTAATCCGGCCACCTACACCGGAGCTTACGATGAGATAAGGTATCTTTACAGCAATCAACCTCTTGCAAAAACACGAGGATATGCGCCAGGCTATTTTAGCTTTAATATTCCCGGCGGAAGATGCGAAGAATGCCAGGGAGAAGGAAAAGTAAAAATTGAAATGCAATTCATGGCCGACCTATGGTTAGTATGTGATAGTTGCAAAGGCCAACGATTTAAAGATGAGGTATTGGATATTAAGATTGAAGGGCTGAATATCAATGAATTGCTAAACCTAACTATTGAACAGGCAATAGAATTTTTCGGCAGGCTAAAACGCAACGACCAGGCAGCGCAACGTATCATTTCTAAGATAAAACCTTTGTATGATGTGGGATTAGGTTATTTAAAATTGGGACAGAGTACTTCGACCTTATCTGGAGGCGAAGCACAACGCGTGAAGCTGGCCTACTTCATTGGAAGAGCACAAAACGAGAAAACAACTCTTTTTATTTTTGATGAACCCACAACCGGCCTTCATTTTCATGACATTTCCAAGTTGCTTATGGCATTTAATGCTTTGCTGAACAACGGACACAGCATTGTTGTTATCGAACACAACCCTGAAGTCATCAAATCGGCAGATTGGATTATCGATCTGGGCCCCGAAGGTGGTGAAGAAGGGGGGTACCTTATTTTTGAAGGGACACCTGAAAATTTAGCCGCTTGCGAAAAATCTTACACTGCCTGTTTTATCAGAGATAAACTTCAACATTAAGATTCTTCAAAATGAAACCCTCTGTGGTTATCTTACCGGTTGCAGGAATGACTTGTGCTTCGTGTGTTTCTGCTGTCGAAAAGGCAGTTAAAAGCCTTGACGGAGTTAAGGAAGCAAATGCCAATCTTGCTTTAGGAAATGTCAGTATTGTTTTTGATCCGGAAAAAGTTTCACAGGAGAGTTTTGTTCAAAAAATTATAGAAGCTGGTTATCAGAGTCCTGGTATGACAGGAGAGTTCTCGACCAACAAATCATCACAGAGAGCCAATGAAATCGGAGACAGACAGCTTTTGTGGGTATATATATTGGCAACGCCTGTGGCTTTGTTGGGTATGTTTTATCATTCCTATAGCCCTGGTCACTATTTGTCGTTTATTCTTACAGCTCTGCTCATTGTATTTCCGGCCAGGGTACTTTTTGTAAGAGCCTGGAGCCAGCTAAGACACAGAGCACCGGCAATGGACCTGTTGGTTGCACTTAGCACTCTTACTGCCTTCTTTTACTCCGGAATTACTTTATGGTTGCCGCCTTCAGGAACCTACCATTTATGGTTTGAGACTCCCGCCATGCTCCTCGCTTTTGTCCTAACAGGCAGATTTCTCGAAGCTAAGGCCAGGCATCGTAGCGTAGAAGCTGTAAACAGCCTGAAACACCTGCAGCCTGAGTTGATAACCGTTATTCGCAATGGCGAACATATAAGTCTACCGGCAACACAAGTAGCCATGCACGACAGGGTGCTTATCAAACCTTTTGAAATCATCCCTGTGGATGGAACTATTTTGAAAGGCGAGACTGAAATTGACGACAGCACCATAACAGGCGAGCCTTTGCCGAAGCATAAAAAGAAAGGAGACTTTGTATTCGCCGGAACGCGTAATCTCGAAGGAGGCTTAACAGTACTTGTTACCCGACCTGTGGGCCAGACACTGCTCGATGGGATCATACATTCGGTAGCCCGATCGCTGGCAGAAAAAGCTCCTTCTCAACAAATGGCGGATAAGATAGCAGGGATTTTTGTGCCAGTTGTCCTAATCATCGCACTTTTTACAATGACGATATGGCTGACTGCTTCAGGCAATATCAGCCAGGCACTTACCTATACCATCACTGTTTTGATAATAGCCTGCCCCTGCGCTTTAGGGTTAGCTACACCTACCGCTCTTGTTGCTGCAGCAGGTAATGCTGCACGTCACGGATTTCTTTTCCGCGACGGAGAAACTATGGAAAAAGCGGGGAAAATTGATATAGCAGCATTCGACAAAACCGGAACTCTTACTACAGGAAAATTGGAGATAAAAGATTCTCTTGGAATAGAAAATCTTGGTATTGAGGATGCATCTGTGTTTTACAGTATGGAAAAATCCAGTCAGCACCCGTTGTCTAAGCCCGTTGCCGATGCTCTCATCCAAGTTAAAGCTTGCAACTTGTCGGAAGACGTGCAACATGCTGTCAGGGTTATTCCTGGTAGGGGATTGAGTTATACAAGTTCAGAAAATACAGAATACAGAATTGTTAGCTTTGACTTTATCAGGCAAGAATCATCTCTAGAAATTAATGAGGAACTGATTTCTTTTGCAACAAGGCATGCTTCGAATGGCCGCACGTTGATTGCAGGAGTTAAAGACAAGGAAATATTATGGGTAATGGCTGCCGGAGATACATTGAGGGAGGATGCTTTTCAAGCAATATCGCAGTTACATGTAATGGGAATTCAGACTCTCCTGCTTACTGGCGATAATCATGAAGCAGCAACTGCATTGGCTCATAAGGTTGGCATTAAAGAAGTGCACGCAAGGTTACTGCCGTCCGATAAGAAAGATATCATTCAATCATTGAAATCACAAGGGAATAGAGTACTCATGGCAGGTGATGGCATCAACGACGCAGAAGCATTATCCTCGGCAGATGTAAGTGTTGCTATGGCCAAAGGTAGCAATCTGGCTCTGGATATAGCTTCTATTACCCTCATTGGCGAACAACTTTCATCCATTCCCTTCGCCATCAAACTTTCCCGTTTCACACATTCAATTATCCGTCAAAATCTTTTTTGGGCCTTTTTTTATAACGTAATCTGTATTCCCCTCGCAGCCGGAATGTTTTTCCCTTTTACAGGTTTCACTCTCAATCCAATGATTGCTGGCGCTGCCATGTCGCTCAGCTCAGTGATTGTTGTTACCAACAGTTTACGCATTTCAAGACTAAAGTTTAACCCATAAAATAACAATATGGAAATCAAGCAACTAAAATTTAAGACAAATATTACATGCATGCATTGCCTGGCAAAAGTAACTCCTGTTCTGAACGCTATCCCCGAAATTGATAATTGGAAAGTTGACCTTAATACGGAGGATAAGATTTTGACTGTTGAAGGCGAAATTTCTGAAGAAATGATTATTGATGCTCTTCAACGGGTTGGTTACCATGCTGAAGGCATATAATCCATTTCTCCTAAATTATTTGTTATGAATCGGTAAACCAAACCCTTTCAACAGACCTTTACTTTTTACTGATCTCGTCTTTGGGTAATGTGAATAGAAAACGACAACCCTTGGTGGAATTGTTTTCAACCCAAATTTTCCCTCCATGAATTTCAACAAGTTCTTTACACAAGGGAAGACCTAAGCCTGTAGAAGGTTCTCCTTCGGTACCTTTGCGTTGTGTTTTACCTGTTAATGAAAACAATTGGTCTAAAAGATTATCAGGAATTCCAATACCGGTGTCTTTCACTTCAACCAATACAAATCCCTCTTCCTTTGTATAAGCAGTTACTTTTATGAAGCCTCCCCTGGGTGTAAACTTGATTGCATTGGAAATTAGGTTGCGAAGGATAGTTTCCACCAATCTCTCATCAGCATAAACTTTAAGCGCATCATTCAGAGCATTTAGTAAACCTACCTGTTTTTTTAGGGCAACCGTTGCATAGGTATCTATAACGCTGGCAACAACCTTGCGTAAGTTGAGGTATTCCGGACGATAATCTATCATACGTCGTCTTACTCTACTCCACTCGAGGAGATTCTCAAGCAGGCTGTAAACATTTGTGGCCGACAACTGCAAGGAGCGCGACAGGCGTTGAATCTCACCCAGGGTAAGCTTTTGGGTATCCTCTGCCAAAAGTTCTGTTATTCCAAGAATAGCAGAGAGAGGACTTTTTAAATCGTGAGCGATGAGACTAAAAAACTTGTCCTTTTCGGCATTAGCTTCTTGAAGGCTATTTACCAAATCATTCAACTCTTTCTGCCTAGCCATTTGGTGGGTAACATCATGGGCCACAGCTATTACACAAGGAAGCCCAAAATAATTGCCTGAACTCAATGCAACTTCTTTTGGAAAAATGCTTCCATCTGCCCGCCGGCCCCAAAATTCAAAACGCTGAGGCTCACCGTTAAGGGCTTTTTCGAAGGCTAACATCACTGCATTGAGGTCATTTTTGCCCTCTGCCGAGAGAAATTCAGGGGTCTTCCCGATTAATTCCTGTTTTGAATAGCCATACATTTGTTCAGCTGCCTGGTTAACATCCAGAAAAACCCCGTCCTCATCCTGTATATACAGTGCATCAGATACCGCATCAATGAGACCACGATAAGTAATTTCGGATAATCGTAATACCTCCATACTACGGTGGCATTCGTCAACATCTAAATGAACTCCTATGACGCGTTTGGCTACTTCAGCACTGTCCCTCAATACCCTTGCCCTGCTGCGAATCCACTTATAAGTACCTCGTTTGGTAAGCATACGAAATTCCGTCTCAAAATCATGGAGACTCGTGCCATTTCTCAAATATTCCTTAATTTGTTCTTCAATTCTGGTTCTATCCTCCGGATGTACACGTGAAAGAAACGATTCGTGCGAGTTACCTATTTCATCAGGGGTGTAACCTAACATAGTGTACCAATCATCATTCCTTGTATTGATACCGGTAAATAGATCCATTTCCCAGGTACCTAACCGGGCCACTTGTTGGGCAAGATGAAGCGTTTCGTGCGACTTTATTAATTCTTTCCTTAAATACTGCCATTCTGAAATATCGCGTTGAACACCAATGATGTGTGTAACATTTCCAAGCTTGTCATGTACAAGAGCCACGCTTCCTTCTGCCAAAAAGATCTCCCCGTTGCTTCGTATCAAATCAAATTGATACTTAGCTCTACCAGATTGTAAAAGAGACTTGGTTATTCCATCAAGCCTGTTAAGATCATGCTTTACAAAATCTAAAATTGAACGACCAATAATTTGATCTTGAGAAACTTGATACTGGCGGGCTAAGGCATCATTGACTTTAACTATTCGAGCACGCTCAGCCATTTCATTTTGTATCACCGAGGGCATGCCTTCAAAAAACTCCGGCGAAAGAGAGGGTACAAACTCAGCAATAAAAAAACCCTCGCCTGAAAGTGCAAAGAAATTCTCAAGATATTGTGAGCCTTCCTCGGCAGCATCTTTCAGTTCGTGTAATTCCGTTACGTCATTCAGAAATCCCACAAAAAAATCATCGAACAAATGTATTGCTTTGATTTTTATTTTTTTGGTTTTTCCACCGGTTACTGGAATTTCATAAATACTCAATTCTGGGATTAGTCCATGACGTAAAGCATCAATATCGCTATGAAACTTAACCTGATAATCTGGCAAAATAAAATCATTCACATTTCTTCCAATTAGCTTATCCTCCTCAACTCCCACCAAATTGCAGGCTGCAGGGTTCACAATAATTACTTTCCCTTCTCCATTGATGATAGCAAAAGCTTGCGGTGTAGAAAAAAACAATCTCTGCAAATTTTCTTTGGATAAGAATTGTTCTAAGTTTTCTATTTTTTCATATCCATCATTTTTTTGAAGTACACATAGCCAAGCCTTTATTTCTCCATTAGCTTCCTTGAGACTTTTAAGTTTGCATTTCAGCTTTATACTCTGTCCTTGATTACTTTTTAAAAGCAAAGGAAAATCAGTTATTCCCGACTTTCCAATCTCAGGTAATCGTTCTAAATTAAATGGATAACCCTCCTCATCAAAGAGGATATGTGTAATAGACGTGCTCTCAGGTTCAGTTTTATAGAGGCTCAAAAGTTCAGATGCCTCTTCATTTGCAGTTAAAACCCTGCCCAAATTATCAATCACAATGAGTGCATGAGGAAATTCATTCAGAATACTATTCACCCAAATACCTGGTAACTGCCATTCCTCAGAAAAATTCTCGATTAACATCATTTTAAATTATAAACGGTCGAAAGTTAGTAAAATTTGGGAAATGTCCCTTAAATTTCATACTTGGAAATCAAAAAAACTGAAGCTGAGGAGGCTGGTACAGAAAATTCAATTCCATCATAAGCTGCCAGGTAACCTTTGAAAGTAAAAGATGTTTGATCAATGTCGGGGAAACAGAAGACAGGGGTTAACAAAAAATCGTCATTCACGTCAAGATTGAGTACCCCAAATGCATGAAGAGGGATAAAAAGCCTGAAGCGTTGGATATGTTCAGAATCGAAATTAGAGATAAAAAGCAATATTTCGCCGTTGCAATGCCTGAGCCAGGCAAAAATCCGGGAAGGATCCGGTGCCGGATAATGCTGATTGACCCACATCAGATCATAGAAATGACCATGGGCTACGGCAGTTTTTTGGGCCAGGCTAAGAAGACCTTTGTAAAAATTCCTTAGTGTTTTTTGCTCTTCAGAAAGCAGCCTTCCATCAAACTTGCCGCTATTTACCCACTTTTGCAGGGCAGGCATACGAGTATAATCAAAAATACTGGTTCGGCCATCGTCTCCGCTAAAGCCCGTAGCACCTTCGGCAGGCTCTCCCACTTCCTGACCGTTGTAAATCAGCAGAGGCCCTTTATTCAGGCATGCAGTGACAAGCATACCCGGAATGGCTTTTAATGGATCACTTAGAAAATATTTGGATGCAAGACGGATCTCGTCGTGAGTCTCCATGAAGCGCAACATATAATCGTCGAGCCCCTGGAGGCTTTTCCAATGATCACTAATGCGTGAAGCAGGATGCTTCCACACGAAAATATCGTGTAATATGTTGTAAAGCCCAACTTTATCATACAAGTAATCGAATCCCGCCCCTTTGTATTCTGCATATCGCCCGGGTTCATAAATCTCTGCTATAAAAAGTAAATTCGGGAACTTCTTTCTGACTTCAGAGATTGCAAATTTCCAGAATGGCACTGGAACCATTCCGGCCATATCGCACCTAAAACCATCTATACCCATAGATGCCCAATAGAGCAAAATATTTGTCATTTTAAACCACAAGGGAGGAATGGGTTCATAATGTTCCTGGCCGGTAAAAATATCATACCCATAATTTAATTTCACTGTATCATACCAATCAAACAGGGAGGGCCGTGAGCTTAGGCAATCATTCCCGGTAACCCTGGCAGGATTCTCTGAATAGGAAAGCGGATCGATATCTATGGGATTTTCAGGTCCGAAAGGCTTAACAAATTCAGGGGGGTAAAAGGTTTGACCCGGTAAATAGTAATAATCGTTATTTGGACTAAAACCTAATGTCTGGTCATCATTTTTACCGAGGTCAGGCAAATGCTCAGGTTTCAGGGTTGAGTGATATTGCCGGGCCACATGATTGGCTACAAAATCGATGATTACTTTTAAGCCTGCACGATGCGAACGCTTAACGAGTGCTTTGAATTCCTCAATTCGTTGAGCAGGGTCTTCAGCGAGGTCAGGGTCTACATCATAAAAATCACGCACGGCATAAGGAGAACCCGCCCGGCCCTTGGTAATCAGAGGATGCGAGGCAGGCAATCCATATTCACTATAATCAGTACAAGTGGCATGTGAGAGTATACCTGTGTACCAAATATGTGTTGCTCCAAATGCTTTTAGCTCCTTTAAGGCTTTGTCACTAATGTCATTAAACTTACCACACCCATTCTCCTTAAGCGTACCTCCGGATACTGTTTGCTGTTTGGAATTACCAAAAAGTCGAGGGAAAAGCTGGTAAATAATGATCTTCATAGGCTGGATTTTAAAAGATAAATATAATCAAAAGCCAGCCAAATTTTAAGAATTGCGATTAAAAAAATCAGGCATTTACAACTTTATACTCCTTACTAACCAACAGATGTGCTCTGGGGCGCAATGCCTGTACCATTTTATGTTCCTGCTCCAGGACACGTGCACGGTATTCGTTCTGAGGTTCTTTACCCCTGACTACCTGAGCTTTCTTAGTTTCATGGTAAGTTAGCTCGATGAAAACATTCAAATCCGTACCTTCGGTTTTGATGGCATAAAGCCCATCAATAACAAGAGCATCAATATCTTTAAAGTCGGTAATCAACTGATCCACTTGCTCGGTAACCAGGTCTACGCAGGGCATGGTGGCCATTTTACCTTCCTTGAATTCCTGTATATTGCGATAAATGGTGTCCCAATCGTATTCACCATAACCCACTACATTTTCAATACCGTTGTTTATTCTCCAGTCTTTGCGTTGGAGTGGATGAATTTTATAATAATTGTCAATATGCATTACTTTGGTAAGTATTCCCTGAGCACGCATTTCTTTTGCCAACACATGCGAAAGTTCGGATTTTCCAGAACCCGACTCTCCGCTGATGGCAATAATCATTTTGGGTTTCCGGATTTCCAGGACTTTTTGAAGAATGGCAGCAGCGGCATCCCTGTGTTTATCAGCAATCAACAAAACATCTCCTAACATGGTGTTACGATTTTAAAGCATTTGCAAAAATACCGCAAAAAATTGCAGTAACAAAAAGGTGTTTTCAGGTGTTAAGCCGCTTGAAATAGAGTTTAAAGAATCAGACATGAAAAATTTACTTGCATAGGGTTTTGATTCAATAAGTTTTTGTACTTTTGCAGTCCGATTGTAAAAATCTGTAATAACTGTTAACTATTTAAAAATCAGAGTTAATGAAAAACCAGTACGAAACCGTTTTCATTATGACTCCCGTCTTATCTGAAGAACAGATGAGGGAAACGGTGAAGAAGTTTCACGACTTCTTAGTTGAGAAGGGTGCTGAAATTGTGCACCAGGAGAACTGGGGTCTGCGCAAGCTGGCCTATCCCATCCAGAAGAAATCCTCGGGCTTTTACCAACTGTTTGAATTTCGTGCAGAAGGAAGCCTGATCAACGAACTGGAAACCGCCTACCGACGTGACGAGCGCATCATGCGTTTTCTCACGGTACTTTTAGACAAGCATGCCATTGCCTACAACGAGAAAAAGAGAGCCAACAAGGCCGATGCATCTCAGGCAAATGAAGCTAACAACTAACCCATTAAAAAACAGTAAGCTATGGCACAAGGTGAAAGCGAAATCAAATATCTGACTCCCATTGCAGTAGAAACTAAAAAGAAAAAATACTGCCGCTTCAAGAAAAGTGGGATCAAATACATTGATTACAAGGATGAAAATTTCCTTTTGAAATTTGTGAATGAACAGGGTAAAATTCTGCCCCGCCGCGTTACCGGTACTTCGTTGAAATACCAGCGCAAAGTGGCACAGGCCATCAAACGTGCCCGCCACCTGGCTTTGTTACCCTATGTTGCTGACTTACTTAAATAAGGAGGAAACCGTCATGGAAGTAATACTTTTGCAGGATGTTCCCAAGCTGGGCTATGCTGATGAAATTGTAAATGTGAAAAACGGATACGCCCTCAATTACCTGATTCCCCAGGGACTTGCCATCATGGCTACCCCTTCCAACCGTAAAGTGCTTGCCGAAAACCTGAGGCAAAGAGCATTCAAACTCGAAAAAATTAAAAATCAGGCACTCGAAATGGCTCAAAAACTTGAAGGCCTTAAGGTTCGTATTGGTGCCAAAGCTTCTTCCACAGGTAAAATCTTTGGTTCGGTGAATGCCATCCAAATTGCCGAAGCCATTAAAGAACAACATGGTTTAGAAGTAGATAGGAAACGCATTGTTGTTGACGGTGAAAATGTGAAGGAACTCGGAACTTACACCGCAACTATCAACCTCCATAAAGAAGTAAAAGCTAAAATCGAATTTGAAGTTTTTGCTGAATAACATCAAGGTAACTCATTCAAAGCCCGTTTGCGACGTGCAGACGGGTTTTTTTCTTTAAAAAGGGTCATACTTTCTTAAAATTCCCCATGCTAAGCAAATCAGAAATCCAATTTTTCAGGAATCTGCGCGATCGAAAAACACGGCAGGAACATAAACTTTTTATGGCAGAGGGAGAAAAATTGGTGGAAGACCTTATTGATTCCGGCCTAAAAGTGCGCGACATACTGTTTACATCAAAATATGAAGGGCGCCTGAAGCTGCATGCCACGGCCCGCGAGATTAAAGAACCGGAAATGGAGCGAATTACAGCTTTTAGAACGCCTTCACCTATCTGTGCAGTATTCGAATTTACGGAGGCTGCAGAAAAAAGCTCGTTTATACCCCAGGATGAATGGATTTTGGCCCTCGATGGAATCAGCGATCCGGGAAACCTGGGCACTTTGCTGCGCAGCGCCGAATGGTTCGGAATATTCAAGGTTGTATGCTCCGCCGACACTGTGGATATCTATAATCCCAAATGTGTACAGGCCAGTATGGGCTCTGTCGGAAGGGTAAAAACTCTATACACCGACCTCTCAGCTTATCTTCAAAGCATCCCCGGCTTTGTTCCCATCTTAGGAGCTGATATGGTGGGACAAGATATTTATTCAACTCATTTACCCTCAACCGGAATACTTGTATTGGGTAGTGAAGGGAAAGGACTAAGCCCCGATGTGAGTAAAAAAATTAAAACGTGGATTTCTATTCCCCGCAATCATAAAGGCTCCCGGCCCGAATCACTCAATGTTGCTATTGCAGGTTCAATCCTCATTTCGCAACTTTGCAGCAAACAAAAAGCGTAATCAAACGTTATTTTTATAAGACCTCAAATAATTATTATTCTTATGATTATTAAACTTTTACTTATAGCCATTGTACTGTTGGGCGCTGCTTTTGTGGGAATTGCCATAAAGATGTTTTTCATCAAAGGCTCACAGTTTAAAAAGACTTGCGCTTCTTCCCTCCCCGGACAGAATATTTCCTGCAGTTGTGGAGGTGAGGGACATTGCCATAATGAATAGAAAAATATTCATTAAAAAAAGCCGGGAAATTGCATTCACTTCCCGGGTTTTTTGTTTAATAAACGGCCTACTTAGAAATCATTTGACTAAACCCGGGAGTCATTACTGTCATTAACTCCCCTTTATCATTAAAGGTAATAAACATAGCTTCCAGTCCGAGTTCCTTATGTGCCTTGATAAAACGCCAGGCCTCTTCGGCGCCCATCACCATAAATGCAGTGGCAAATGCATCAGATGTCATGGCATCGGAAGATACTACACTAACGCTCAACAAATTATGTTGAACAGGATAACCGGTTGCAGGGTCTATGGTATGCGATAATTTACGACCGTTCTCCACTCTATATTTACGGTAAGTTCCTGACGTGGCAATGGCTTTGTTGCACAACTCGATTACATTCTCGATTTGCCGGTCGGCGTTGGCACTGTCTGCAGGTTTTTCTACACCCACCCGCCATGCGGTGCCATCGGGTTTGCATTCTCCGGCCAATACTTCTCCACCTACATCAATCAAAAACGCACGAATTCCTTTGCTTTTTAAAAATGAAGCTATTACATCAACAGAATAACCCTGAGCAATGGCATTAAAGTCGAGACGAATCAGGCTATCTTCCTTTATCAGCCTGTCCCCTTCAATTTTTACTTTGCGATAATCAATATGCCTGAGGGCTTCCGTAATTTTTTCGTCATTGGGAACCTCTCCCTTTTTTTGGTGAAAGCCCCAAAGTTCAACCAAAGGGCCTACACACACATTGAATTTTCCATTGGTCAGGCGTGCCACCTCCATCGATTTTTCAAATACTGCAATAAACAGAGAGTCCAAATGAACCTGCTCGTTACGATTAACTTTAGAAATAATACTGCTATCAACCCATAAAGAAAGAGAATTGTCAAATTCTTTCAATAAGGAATCTATGGAAGTTTGGAAATTCCGGTTTAGGGTATCGAAATAAGTCACTTCATAATAAGTACCCTGGGCCTCTCCTCTAAAAAAAACTCTCTGGGGTTGTCGTCTTGATTTACAAGAAAATAATATTGTTCCCGCAAGAACAATAAAAAACATCCATGTATAGACAGATTTCATAATTTGTGAAGTATTAATTTTGGATGCAAATTTCATTAAAAACGCAAGAATATGGAAGAAAACCCTAATCAGCATTATCGCTGCATGTTGTGCGAGTACACTTATCGCCCTGAAAAAGGAGATCCCCTCAATGGCATTCCTCCGGGAACGCCTTTTGATGATCTGCCAGACGACTGGACCTGTCCCAAATGCGGAGCGTCGAAGACCCAATTTTATCCGGCCGACTGATTTATGTAATTCTCTATAGACGTAAGGGCTTCTCCCGCCTTCAGGGGAAGAAATAAATCGACAATATTGTATGTAAATTCTCCCGGCTCCGGATTTATTTCAATGATAAAGGCTCCCGCTCGGGAAGCATATACAGGAATCATATTGGCTGGCATTACGGAACCGGTCGTACCAATTACCAACATCACATCGCATAACGATGCTTCTTGCACAGCAGCCATGGCAGCCTGATGGGGTATTTCTTCACCGAAAAAAACAAAGGAAGGCTTCAATACTCCTCCACAATGACATCGTGGAGGTATTTCTCCTAAAATTGCCTGTGTGGCTGTTTTCACAGAATGACATTTCAGACATTCAAGCGTTCGGCTGTTGCCGTGGTATTCTATTACATTCTGGTTACCCGCTTCCTGATGAAGATTATCGATATTTTGGGTAATAACAGCCTTAAGCAGCCCCTGGTTTTCCCATCGTGCCAACACCTCATGCGCCTTATTGGGTCTGGCTTTCAACATTTGGCTGTAAAAAATCTCAAATAAAACGGGCCAGCATTCCTCCGGATATTTTTTGAAATAATCAATTTCGACATATTTCGGATCATATCTGCTCCAAAGGCCATCTTTTCCCCGAAACGAAGGGATGCCGCTTTCTACACTTATGCCTGCGCCGGTAAACGCAACCAGATGTTTGGATTTTTTGACGGCATTCCCTGCTTTCTCAATAAGCTGTTTAATATCCTCCATGATAAATATTCTTTATAGATTCATGTCTTTTTCTGATAAGTCCATAAATTTGACCACCCAAATTTACAAACCATGCGTAAAAACTCACTTTTTGTGCTTTGGACAGCCTTGCTTTTTGGGCTTGCCAGTCATTTGGTAAATGGACAAACCAAAGAGTTAAGCCTCGATGTAATTTTCAAGAACCGTGAATTAAGAACCAAAGGACCGGGGGTCATCATTCCTCTCCGCGATGGCATTCATTATCTTAAAAACGACCGTGATACCTTATGGAAGTATGATTATTCTACAGGGAAAAAAGACGGCTACCTCTGTGTCTTCAGCGACATTAAAGATGATGAGGGGAAAAACCTCGATATAGATGAATTTACGCTTAGTCCTGATGAAACCCTTATGCTTATTGCAACAGAGACTGAAGCTATTTACAGGCATTCCAGTAAATCAGAGTATTACATTTATGATCTTTCAAAGAATCAAACTCAGCGACTGTCGGTTGGGGGCAAACAGCGTTTAGCTGAGTTTTCTCCAGATGGCAGAAAAGTAGCCTTTGTAAGAGAAAACAATTTGTATATCAAAGACCTTTCCAGCGGCTCTGAAACTGCTATCACGACCGATGGAAAATTGAACAGTATCATTTATGGTACAACAGATTGGGTTTATGAAGAAGAATTTAGTTTTACCAGGGGCTTCTTTTGGTCACCCGATGGAAGTCGGATTGCTTACTACCGTTTCGATGAATCGAGAGTGAAAGAATTTAATATGCCCATGTATGGCACGCTGTACCCCGAGGAATATCGTTACAAATATCCCAAAGCCGGAGAAGACAATTCCATCGTTGATATTTTTGTTTACGACCTGAAGGAGGGTAAATCCATAAAACTAAATACAGGCTCTGAAAATGACCAATATCTGCCGCGTATGATGTGGGCTGATAAATCGGGTATGCTTGCCGTTCAGCGTCTTAATCGGCTTCAAAATCATCTGGAAATAATTCTTTTCGACCCGGCTACCGGTAACGGGCGTGTAGTTTATGAAGAAAAAAACAAATGGTACATAGAAATTACCGACGATATGACCTTTTTGCCCGGGGGCAAAGAATTTCTGATAACCAGCCAGAAATCGGGCTACAACCATATCTATTTAATTAACACGGAAGGCAAACCCGAAAAGCAACTCACAAATGGCAATTGGGAAGTAGAACAAATACTGGGCTATAACCCGTTACGAAAGCTTATTTATTTTAAAGCTGCTTACAGCTCACCACTCAACCGGGAAATTTGCAGTGTCGACTTAAAAGGCCGTATGAAGGTTATTGCCGGAATCCCCGGTACAAACACAGCTCAGTTTGACCCTACCTATAAATGGTTCCTGAAATCCTGGTCGGATGCAAATACCCCGCCCGTTTATTCCATTTGCGACGCAAACGGAAAAGAAATCAGAATAATTGAAGACAATGCTGCATTAAAAGCAAAGATGCCAGAATGGGGCCTCCAAATCCGCGAATTTTTCACCTTCAAAACCGGACAAGGCGTTGACCTAAATGGTTGGATGATAAAACCATCCAATTTTGACCCGACAAAGCGTTATCCTGTTTTGGTCTACCTTTATGGTGGTCCCGGCTCTCAAACTGTGACCAACAGTTGGGGCGGTGGTCAACTTTGGTATCAAATGCTCGCCCAAAAAGGAATTGTGGTGGTATCGGTTGACAACCGGGGAACAGGCTTCAGAGGGGAAGAATTCCGTAAAATGACTTACGGTCAACTCGGAAAATACGAGACAGAGGACCAAATTGAACTGGCCAAATATCTTATAAATCAAGGCATTGCCGAGCCAGGACGCATCGGAATCTTCGGATGGAGCTATGGAGGCTATATGTCATCATTGTGCATGACCAAAGGCTCAGAATACTACAATGTGGGTATAGCCGTAGCACCAGTAACTAATTGGCGTTACTACGATAATATTTATACCGAACGCTATATGGGCCTCCCTAAAGACAATCCCAATGGTTACGACGACAACTCCCCTATCAACCACGTCAGCAAACTTAATGGGAAATACCTGCTTATCCATGGCACTGCCGATGATAACGTGCATTTTCAAAATTCTGTAGAAATGGTAACGGCTCTGGTTAATGCAAATAAGCAATTTCAAACCATGTATTATCCCAATAGCAACCATGGAATATACACCGGAAGGAACACGACTTACCACCTTTATACCCTCATGACCCAATTTCTGATGGATAACCTTCTGAAATAAATATTATTACCTAGGCTAAAGTCATCAAAACCAACAACCCCTCCACCAAGACAGTGAAGGGGTTGTTTATTTAAAATACACATTCAACTTTGGAGCATACTATCTGAAGCCCAGTGTTTACAAGAATTTTAAAAAATTTTATAAAGAAATTTTAACAAGGAGATTAAACCTTTTAGTACCTTTGCGCCTCCAAAAGGTCGATGTGTGCTTACTCATGGTTTTGGTCACAACTTACCTATTGTCATCAGAGGATTACACACATCAGGATGGAACACAACCTGTTAATTTAATAGGATTTGGTTAAAACCGAACCCCCCCGGCCGGGATGGCACGGGGGGTTCATTTTTATAGACTTTCCGCTTGCAATGGAAACATATATAGTTTTTTACCGTATAAAGTGAAAAAAATTGCAATGCCGGTGCATCGTGTTTATATCGTAACGGGCGAAAAAGGAGAAGGCAAAACCAACCTCGTGGAAAACGTGGTTCAGTGCATGCGCCGACAAGGATATACTATAAGAGGATTTATTTCGAAAGGTTTCTGGAAGGGCAACGATAGAAGCCATTTCGAATTAACTGACTTAGAAAATGGAAACAAAATACTGCTTTGCACCCGTACGCCGCATAAGGGTTGGCCTGAGTGGGGCCCGTTTTACTTCAACCCGGAGGCATTTGCCAATGCCGAAAAGATCGTAGATTCCTGTTTGGCATCGAAACCAGATTTATGGGTGATGGACGAAATTGGCAAATACGAAATTAACGGCGGGGGCTTTGATTTTCTAATCCAAAAATTACTGAAAGCTCAGGTTTACCCTCAACTCTGGGTAGTGCGCCGCTCATATGTGGTGGAAATAATCGAGAAGTACGGAATGCAAAATATCTCTATTTTTGACGTGGCGAATCACATTGCCCCTCAAATTTGTAGAGAAATTGCCGATCAACTACCGGAGTAATTCATGATTAACTTTTTTATTGCCCTCTTCTTCAGTTCATTAATAGTAATCACTTTTAAAATCATTGACCGCTACAAACTACATCTGCTGACAGTGGTCTTTGTAAATTACCTTACAGCAGTAATTATTGGTTTTAGTGCCACGCATGGTTTTTTCCTTGATAATCAACTTTTCGGCTTGCCTTGGTTCCCTTATGCCCTGGCCGGAGGTGTTCTTTTTATAATCACCTTTCTTTTGATGGGGCTTTCTACGAGGCATGCTGGTTTAGCCATTACGAGTGTGGCTGGTAAAATGTCAGTTGTCATTCCCGTAATTATGGGCTTCTGGTTGTTAGCTGAAAAAGCGCAAGGATTTAAATTATTCGGTATTGCCCTGGCTCTATTGGCCTTTTATCTCACATTTGCATCCCGTTCTCAGGAATCTAAAAAATCTCTTTCCCGAAAGATATTTCCTGTACTTCTTTTTTTCTCAACAGGAATGGGCGATTCCCTTATCAAATATGCCCAGGTGAATGCCATTGGCAACGACTTTTTACCCTTTCTGACCGTAATTTTCGGCGTTTGCCTGATTGCAGGAATTTTTATGGTTACTGTCCAACAGGGATGGCAACAAACTCATTGGACCTCTGCCAATATGTTCATGGGAATTGCTTTAGGAATCTTCAACTGGCTCTCCACCATTTTTTTGCTTAAGGCCATGCAAATCATGGAAGCCAGCGTCATTTTTCCCGCTTTCAATGCCAGTATAGTTGCCATTGCCTCGCTTACCGGCGTGTTTATCTTTAAGGAAAAGCTCAAAACTATCAACTGGATAGGTGTCACATTGGCCATACTTGCCACTTTACTTGTAGCAAGCACTTGAACATATGGCGCAAAAATCAATAATAATGCGTCTTAACAACCGGATTCCAAAGTTCCCGATAGGAAGAGAACCTTTCCCCCTTGCAGATGCTGTTGAATATGCAATTTTGATGTTGTTTAATGTGAAGTGTTCGGGTTAGCGAGCAAGGCCTTTTTGCACATCGACCCGAAATGCACAAGGGTTCTTCGAAGCAACAACTGCGCCCCATCATATAGAGCACATCATTCATTTGTAACACTCCCCTGCCTGCACTGGCAGCTATAGCAACCGAAGCTTGGATACAGGCTTCCCGAATCAATCCATCATCGGGCAATTCTTTACGCATAGCGAGAGCTTCGTGCAATTCTAAATCGTGAATCTCCACCGCCCCTGTTCTTAATAATACCCGTTGCATGTGATAATCCATTACCGGGACAAGATTCTCAGGGTCTTTAATGGAAAAAAGACCTGCATCTGAAAGTAGTTTGATTAGAAAAGACGCCTTTTTAAAAAGGGGATCACTGTATGCCTCAAAAATGGCCAAACACTTATAAATCCCATTTTCACCCCCCGCCCTTCCCTCTGTGGTTTGCAACAGATTCAACACACTTCCCTGGTAATTTTCCAAGAGCTTTACAGCCATATCTTTATAGAGAGTTGCTCGCTCCTCCAGGCGATCAAGAGTAGAGATCCGGCTTTCCGGAGGAATGAAAAATGAAGCAAGACCCTCTGCTATAGCCTCATCTGAGGAGTTTACAATACCTAAAGGATCAGCAAGCCATGAGTCCGACTTGAAAATTCTGATAAATCCGTCTTCCAGATAATCCCAGCCAAAAAAATTTGCGGGTCGATTAGCCAGGTTCCAGGTTTGATGACAGATGCCAACTGAAAAAAAATACATACGTGCCTTCTCCTCGGGAAGAAGGTCAACCGTTAGAAACGGCCTCATGTAAAATTCATCCCTGAAATGATAGTGAGCCAGTTTCCGGCCTAATGCCTTACACTGTTCATTATTCACCTCCACACCCGGACGAACATTACTCATCCTTTTGAGATTTTTCCCCTACAAACCAATAGTTTCGGTCGTCGAAAAGAACATTGAAAGTTGTAAGACTACCGTAACAACGGGTTATGTACTGTTGAAGTTCGGCCTTCTGTATATCTGTGAGCACGGGATGACTGTTAATATTTTGCTCCAGCACCCGCAACCTGTCACGAACCATTACAATTTTATGAAAAAAAGTATCTATCGGGATTTCTTTTGCTTTTAGACCTTCCTTGCCAGGCTGAAGGATGAGTGTGCCACCTTCCCATTTTCCACCCATTTCAGCTTTAAATTGTAAGGCATTGTAGCGGTCGAGAACAGAGGCCAATAAGCGCTCTATTTCGCGAATATCGGGTAAGGTTGAAGCCACCGGTTCTTTCGGTTGGCCCAAGTCTTCAACTATTTCAGCCTGAAAGCCACCACGCGCAAATTCCATTTTACCTCCACGGGCAAAATAAACCTCAATACCAGACAAAGTTACCCGGCTGACAATACCTTCGCCATACTTTTCGTGCATCACACGCATACCAGGGGTATATTCTCGCATAAATTCATGGATTAGGTTAGGCTGACAAAAATAATCAAAGCCCCTGGCTCAACACTTCAACAACCAGAAGAATTGGATTTTCTCAACGAGCAGCCGATAAGACATAGCAAAGCGAAAGATCAGCATTAGAGAAATGGATAAAATAGGCCACTGTAAATAAAAGTAATGAAAAAGCCAGGGTTAACCCCCGGCCTTTCCATAAAATTTACAAGACAATTGCCTTTTCAGGACAACGGGCAATGCATATCCTGCAATTTCTGCATCCCTTCTCTTCTATAAATGCTTTTCCCTCCTTCCAGATAATGGTGTTGGCAGGACAAATATCTATACAAATTCCACAGCTTGTGCATTTTTCCGTCAACACCTTAGGATAAGGAACCTTAATATCGGTACGTGGCTTGACCTGATGCAAAGGCTGGTTTGAAGGGTTTATCTCACCGGTTTTTACCTCTCCCCTAACCAGAGGTACACCACAATCCGGACATGTCAAAGTGCGACAAGGCACACCCGCAACATGTTCGGTATAAAAATCACATTCTGGGCATACACAAAAACTTCTTTCGCTTTGTGCATGATGCTGATGATGTCGTTTCCCGGAGTCATGCATAATCAACCGAAATTATGTGGTTTAGTGTTCTCCGTGATGATGAGGCCCGTGCCCACTGTGGTGATGGTGATCATAGTCTTCATGGTGATGATGTCCATGACCTTCATGGTGATGACACGATTGGTCGGTTGATACCAATTTACCGGCCAGATAATCCTGGGCTAATGCATAGTAGTTTTTAACAGGAGCTCCCAACAGCACCTTAATGCCGGCCGACTCCAACATGTTAACAGCGTGCCCTCCCATACCTCCGGCTATCACATCTGTTACATGGTTGGCAGCCAGAAATCGGGGATGCCCGCCGTGTTCATGTACAGGGGCAGGCACAACTTTTGTCCCTACAATTTTACCATCTTCTACATCTACAAAGGCAAAAGCCTCACAGTGTCCAAAATGTCCGGACAATACATCTCCTTCAAGCGGAATAGCGATTTTTTGTTTCATGATTTTATCATTTAAGGTTCAACAATTAGAAATTTATACTTTAGAGGATTTTCTCCCCAGTAATTCAAGTACTTGTCCAATAGTCAGATGTTCGGTGAATATTGCTAACTGAATCTGTCGGGCATCGAGCCATTGCTTGAGTTTTTTACCAACCCGCCTACTTATGACCAGGGATACATTGCGCGATATCAATACTTGTAAAATTTCGTGCCCCACTTCATTTTCGTTATGAGAGTAGGGATTGGGGAAAAACTCCAGTGCACCGGTTAGGGTATCATAAAAAACCACCCATGGACTTCTGGCTAGGACTTCGCTTAGCAAGGCCTGCTTGTCGTTTCCTGAGGATGCAATGGCAACTTTCATAATTTTTCGTGTTTTGGGTTTGATGGGAATTTTTTTCCGCATTTTTTGCACCAATGCCCGGGCCTGTTACCCTTAAGTCGCTCCAAACTGCCTCGTGACCCACATTTAGGGCATGTTGTATTTAAATTATTGTCCGCATCTTCCATCATAAATTGTTCACCCAGTCCTTTCACCTGTTGTGAACCACACACCGGACATTCGTCTGGTGGCAAAGGCCTTGTAACACTGCTGAAATAACAACCGCAATCCTGACAATGATACCAATCTGTATCGAAAAACCCGGCTCCGCCCATGAAATGCAAAGGCCTTCCTTCCACAAATGCCGTCGCTACTTTACGCAAAGCCTGACTGTAAATTCGCGTAAATGTAGGGCGGGAAACCCCCATACACTCCGAGGCTTCGATTTGGGTAAGCCCCTCATAATCACATAATCGGATGGCTTCATATTCTTCGAGGTGTATAATTACCTGCTCTTGGCTTATATCTTCCTGAGGTGTAGTTGTTGGAATAAATCCCTGAATTACAGGAGCGTTAATCACTCGTCGGGGTATTTTTATCCGTGGCGACATATTGAACAATATTTCACTGCAAAGATAATGAACTTTTGTTCAAAATCATTTTTTTGTTCCTTTAAAAACTCAAACCCATAAGATTTGTTGTTTTCCCCAAAAAAGCCTTAATGAAAACAAGAGGAAAAATACTCGTCATCCTATTTTTTGGAGTCTTTTTAGGAGCACTGGATATAAGCATTGCCGGGCCTGCCTTGGCTGCCATTGCCACCGATATTCATATCCCTGAGAATCAACTGAGCCTCATTTTCACCCTTTACATCCTTTCCAATCTGGTAGGCTTACCACTTTTAGGGCGGCTTTCCGATGTAACAGGTCGCAGGTTAGTATTTCGAACGGGTTTAGGAATCTTTATCCTTGGTTCACTAATTACAGGGTCGGCTGAAGCCTCCCTTCAGTTATTTATTGGCAGGTCTTTGCAAGGACTGGGTGCCGCAGGCATTTTCCCGGTTGCTACCGCAGTCATTGGGGATATTTTCCCGCCTGATCGCAGAGGACGTGCATTAGGCACCATTGGTGCAGTATTTGGAATTGCTTTTATGTTTGGGCCTCCCTTTGCAGCACTTATTCTCAAATACTTTTCATGGCATTATCTTTTTTTACTCAATGTTCCGGTTGCCCTTCTCATATTCGTTGGCTCATATATGTTGCCAGGTAAAATACCGCAAAAGAAAAGTTCATTGAATATTTCCGGGATATTTTTAATGGCTCTTTTTCTGGTTCTCTTTACCCTCACTTTTACTTATAGTCGGCTGCAATGGCCATTCGACAGGGAAACGAAATTTGAAATTTCTGATTTATACCCTTTTGCTACCCTTCTTTCCTTTCTGATTCTTTCATGGCATGAAAAAAGGGCCGATAATCCCGTCCTAAACATTCAATTTTTACGAATCCGCCAGGTATTGTTAGCAGGACTATTGGCAGTGGGTTTGGGTTTATCGCAGTCGGTTTTTGTATTTATTCCCCGAATTACCGTCGATTATTTTGATGTTCCTGTTTGGAAGGCTGGGCTCATGTTAATGCCAGCGATTCTTGGTTCAGCCATTGCATCTCCTTTAGCCGGCCGACTAATTGATTCTCAAGGGAGTAAAATTGTAATCAAGACAGGCCTGATATTAGCCTCGGCAGGATTTATAATCTTTGGGCTTTGGGGTGAAAATCTTTATCTATTTTATTTTTCAGGCATTCTCATTGGGGTAGGTTTGGCCATTCGTCCCGGTCTCAACTATATTATTTTGAATGAAGCCGGAGCTACCTACAGAGCCACAGCACAAGGAGTATTAACGGTTTATGTAAGCATGGGTCAAATAGCCGGAACGGCGTTTATCGGGAATGCAATGGCAACGAACCAGAGGGGAAATTATGCATTTTTACTTTTTGGCGTTCTGATTGCCATATTGGCCCTTATAAGTTTCTTCCTAAAAAAACATACTCAAGAAGCCTTTTCAGAAGAACAATCAACGGGGCCAGGCGAGAAATAGCCCGGTTTCTTCATCAAATTTCCGTTCGAGGGTAATGGGTGAAATACCTATAAAGACTTCAAGGGTAGGATTAACCCTTGCCTCGAAAAGATGACCAGCCCGAGCCTGAAAGTCGGAACCTGCAAAAGTGACATGTAAATGTAAAAAGGGTTTTCCCTCCTTGAGCATGATGTTCCCGGTAAGCGAACTGATTTCATGAATATCTTCGAGTACTTGCTTATGGTAGATCCTTTTCTCCGGGTTCCAGGCACCAAACTCAATTCTGTCAACAGCACCAATTGCCTGAATCCAGCCACTGCTTATTTCCAATCGATAACATAAGTCTGTTAACGTTTCAACTACAGGTTCACCTTTGGCAAGCCTGGCAAATACTACTGAATCGCTTCGCGAAAAAATCATACTTTTTTTGTAATAATTTGGACAACAGAGATGAGATTATGGTTCAATTTTCAATTGCTCGACAAGCTTGTCAACCTCCGCCTGACGTTTGAATAAGGTTTCACGATATTTTTGGGCCTCAGGTGTTTGCTTATGCAGTAGCGATTGCTCAATCCAATATAGGGCAATATCAAGCTTCCCCTGCATTTCGCTGGCTAAAGCCATATTAAAAGAAGCAAGGGCTGCCTGAAGTTTCCTTTTACCTGAGGCAGGCTTAATCCAATAACGGGCAGCGGTGGCCCACATACCTTGTTGGGCATATTCAGCACCTTTCTTAAAGTCGGAATTATTGGATAAAACGAAATAAAAACGCTGTTCATTACGAAGTGTCGGGCTAATGCGGGAAATATATTTATTTCCAAGTTGACTAGCTATTCGGGCAAATGCCTCGTCCCTGGCCGGAAAAGCCTGAAGGCAACGATCCCATCCATAGGCTACATTATCCCAAAAAAGGGTATCGCTCACAGTATATCTATCCACAACGACTTGTTGCTTAAGATCATAAAACCTGAAGTCGGCCGCACCCACTACTTTCATTTTCATGTAATAAAGTCCCTGGTCGAAACCGTAATAATCGAACATATCGAAAGCCCGAATGTCTTCGAGCACGATAGCTCCTTGAGCTCCGGCAGGTGAACACAAGGTATCCAGAACCATCAAGCCCAAGGGAAGGGAAAACTGCTGTTGAGGTTGGCGGGGTAGCAAATAAGGATCGGAAGCCAGTTCAAATCTCGCACTTTCCGACATGGCAGCTGTCATGGCATCAATAGCCGACCAGGAAAGCAACGTATCGTATTTCACCGAATCGTAATATAGTTTTCCGGCAAAGGCATAAAAAACCCCATTAGAATCACTGTTATTTGCAATAGCGTTGTTGATGACACAAACTTTATAAATATTTGACGGAATAGAAACGGTTGCAGGTGCCAAAACTTTGAAATGAATGGCCTGCCGGGTTTGGCAACCACCAGATAATAAAGCAAGCCCAAGCAGCAAACCAAGATAAATTCCAGTATTTAGTCGGTATTTGTAAGAGGTAGAAAGGATCATTCCAAAAATACAATATGAATAAGCTAAATTAATAACTTCAAAAACACCTAAATGTTACTTGAACATTCAAAAAATTTTCCTGTACAGAAAAGGATAAATGGAAGGGGAGAAGATTTATGGATGAGATATTCTATGGGAGAACATACTTTAAGCTTGAAAATGAATTATCTTTGGGGGTGTAATACAATTATTTAGAACAATTATAAATTTCTGTTATTTTTTTAACATTGTTAATTTTTTAACAACAGAGTTATAAATTTGCAAAGCACTAAAACCCATAGGCATATTTAGCAAACAAATTGATTTTCAATTAATTATACAAAAGCATTAAACAAAAAACACCCAGCTATGAGCCAGATCAAATCGTTAGATGATCTTAAAAAAATCAAGGAAGCTGTACAGCAAAAGATACAGCTGAGAGAAAAAAGTCTGGATCCGGAAAAAGTGGTGCAGATAAAGGTAGGCATGGCCACCAGTGGAATTGCTTCCGGAGCCCGCGAAGTGATGGCTTTTCTGATAGAAGAACTCGAAAAGCGTAACATCGAGGCAGTAGTCACGCAGGTTGGCGATATGGGCTATTGCTATGCAGAACCCACCATCGAAGTTACCTTACCCGGGAAAGAACCGGTAGTTTTTGGAAATGTAGATACCAAGAAGGCTGACGAAATTATCGAGAAATATATTAAAAACGGAGAATTGATAGACGGTATCTTACCGGCAAATTATCACACCATATAAAATTAACAACCAAAAACCTGACTGCAAATGACACAAATCAAGATGCATCTTTTGGTTTGCGGGGGCACAGGTTGCCGCTCATCGCATAGTGAGTTGGTAGCCAAGGCGCTCAATGAATCATTAGCAAACCATGGATTAGATGCCGAGGCAAAAGTGGTGAGCACCGGATGCTTCGGATTTTGCGAGAAAGGCCCCATCGTTAAGGTAGTACCCGACAACACGTTTTATGTGCAGGTGAACCCTGACGATGCGGAAGAAATAGTAAAAGAACATGTCCTGAAAGGGCGCAAAGTGCAGCGTTTGCTCTATCTCGATCCCGAGAAGGAGAAGACTGTGAGCGACGACCGTCACATGACGTTCTATAAAAAACAGATTCGTATTGCTTTACGCAACTGCGGATTTATTGATCCTGAGAATATTGATGAATATATAGCCCGCGACGGTTATTCAGCTCTGGCCAAATGCCTGACTGAATTTACTCCACAGCAGGTAATAGATATAATAAAAAAATCGGGTTTGCGTGGACGTGGCGGTGGCGGTTTCCCGACGGGATTGAAATGGGAAATCACCTCACGCGTACAGGCAGATCAGAAATATGTTATTTGCAATGCCGATGAAGGAGACCCCGGTGCTTTCATGGATCGCTCTATCCTGGAAGGTGATCCTCACTCCGTAATTGAAGCCATGGCTATTAATGGTTACTGCACTGGCGCCAGCAAAGGGCTGGTTTATATTCGTGCAGAGTATCCGCTGGCTATCAAACGGTTGCAAATTGCCATTGATCAAGCCCGCAAATACGGATTACTCGGTGAAAATATATTCGGCACAGGTTTCAACTTCGATATTGAACTTCGTTATGGAGCCGGTGCTTTTGTATGTGGTGAAGAAACGGCCCTCATTCACTCTATGGAAGGCAAGCGTGGTGAGCCCACTTTTAAACCTCCATTCCCTTCAGAACATGGTTACCTGGGTAAACCCAGCAACGTAAACAACGTTGAAACCTATGCCAATGTTCCGGTTATTATTTTGAAGGGGCCCGAATGGTTTGCCAGTATTGGCACCGAAAAATCCAAAGGTACCAAAGTATTTGCCCTGGCCGGTAAAGTAAACAATGTGGGACTGATTGAAGTGCCCATGGGAATTACCCTTAGGGAAGTAATTTTTGAAATTGGCGGGGGTATCAAAGGAGGAAAAGAATTTAAAGCCGTTCAAACCGGTGGCCCCTCGGGTGGCTGTCTTACTGCCCGCCATCTCGACACCCCCATCGATTATGATAACCTGCTGGCAGCAGGCTCAATGATGGGTTCAGGGGGTATGATTGTAATGGACGAAGATGACTGCATGGTGTCGATTGCCAAATTTTACCTTGAATTCACTGTTGAAGAATCCTGCGGCAAATGCTCACCTTGTAGAATAGGAAATAAGCGCCTTCATGAAATTCTTGAAAAAATCTGCAAGGGAGAAGGCACAATGGAAGACCTGGAAAAACTTAAAAATCTCAGCCAGGTCATCAAAGATACCTCCTTGTGCGGATTGGGTCAAACCTCTCCCAACCCTGTGCTCTCTACCTTGGAGAATTTCTGGGATGAGTATGTTGAACATGTGGTTGACAAGAAATGCCGTGCTGGAGTGTGCAAGAGCCTGATGAAATACACCATTGATCAGGAAGCTTGTGTAGGATGTACTGCATGTGCCAGGGCCTGCCCTGTAAATGCTATTAGCGGCGAACGCAAACAACCTCATACAATCAACCAGTCGATCTGCATCAAATGCGGCGCATGTATGGAAAAATGTAAGTTTAATGCCGTACTTCTGCAGTAATGATAAACTTTTAAAACACTGACTGAAATGGAAACAGTTAAATTCACTATAGATAAAAAGACCATAGAGGTTGAAAAAGGGACAACCGTTCTCAATGCAGCCAAAAAGGCAGGAATCGACATTCCCTCACTTTGCTATTTCAGCCTCGACGGCATGAAGATAGAAAACAAACCCGGTGGTTGCAGGGTTTGTGTAGTTGAGGTAGAAGGCAGACGCAACCTGGCTCCTGCCTGTGCAACAGAGGTAACCGATGGCATGGTGGTAAGAACCAATTCCATGAGGGTTCTTAATGCACGCAGAACCGTTCTTGAACTAATTTTAAGTGACCACCCCTTTGATTGCCTCGTATGCGCTAAGTCGGGAAATTGTGAACTGCAATCGCTGGCGCATCGCATGGGCGTTCGCGAAATTCCTTATCAGGGAGCCCAGTCAACTTACCGCAAAGACACCTCCCCAAGCATCATTCGCGATGTGGATAAATGTATTATGTGCCGCCGATGCGAAATGATGTGCAATGATGTACAAACAGTTGGAGCGCTGTCAGCTATCAATCGTGGTTTTATGGCAGTAGTGGCTCCGGCCTTCGAAATGAATCTCGAAAAATCGCCCTGTACCTATTGTGGACAGTGTGTAGCTGTTTGTCCGACAGGTGCTCTAACCGAAGTTGACCACACCCGCGATGTTATTTCGGCTCTGGCCGACCCGACTAAAACGGTTATTGTGCAAACTGCACCTGCAGTCAGGGCTGCCCTCGGTGAAGAATTCGGTTTGGAACCCGGCACATTGGTTACTGGAAAAATGGTGACTGCTTTGCGCGAACTGGGATTCGACTATGTGTTCGATACCGACTTTGCTGCCGACCTCACTATCATGGAAGAAGGCACAGAATTACTCGACAGGCTTTCTCGTTATCTCAATGGAGATAAAAGTATTAAGTTGCCTATACTCACCTCATGTTGCCCGGCATGGGTGAACTTCTTCGAGCACAACTTCCCTGAACTTAAGGATGTTCCTTCTACTGCCCGCTCACCTCAGCAAATGTTTGGCTCAATAGCCAAGAGTTATTTTGCGAAAAAACTGGGCATCGACCGTAAAGACCTCGTTGTAGTGTCTATTATGCCGTGTCTGGCCAAGAAATATGAATGCCAACGCGATGAATTTAAGGTAGATGGCAATCCTGATGTTGATTTTTCAATTTCTACGCGCGAGCTGGCCAATTTAATAAAGCTTGCCAATATCGATTTCAATTCTCTGCCCGATGGCGACTTTGACCATCCGCTGGGCGAATCGACCGGAGCAGGTGTAATTTTTGGTACCACAGGAGGTGTAATTGAGGCTGCAGTAAGAACAGCATACGAATTGCATACTAAAAAACCTTTACCCAAAATTACCTTTGAAGAGCTTCGCGGATTGGAAGGATTGCGTTCGGCAACCATTGATTTTGACGGATTGAAATTAAATATCGGTATAGCCCATGGATTAGGTAATGCCCGCAAGCTTCTGGAGGATGTACGCGATGGCAAATCCCAATTCCACGCCATTGAAATTATGGCCTGCCCTGGCGGTTGTATTGGTGGAGGTGGCCAGCCCCTGCATCATGGCGATGCTTCTATTCTGAGAGCTCGTCAAAAAGCCATTTATCAGGAAGATGCCAATAAACCCATCCGCAAGTCGCACGAAAATCCTTATATCATAAAACTTTACGAAGAATTCCTGGGCAAACCACTCAGCGAAAAATCTCATCATCTGCTGCATACGCATTACTTCGACAAAAGCACGCAGATTATCGTCGAGTAAGGTTTTAATCAAAAACTGAAAATAGAAACAATCATGGCTATCATAAAATTACCCGAATGCAAGGTGAATCAGTTGAAAGAGATTTGTAAATCTTTCAACAACGACAGCGGCGAACTGATCAACGTTTTGCACAAAGCTCAGGATGTTTTTGGCTATCTGCCCGCTGAAGTGCAGGAAATAGTGGCCAAAGAACTCAATGTTTCGGTTGCCCATGTCTATGGAGTAGTGTCCTTCTACTCATTTTTCACAATGACTCCCAAAGGGCGTTATCCCATAAGCATTTGTATGGGAACTGCCTGCTATGTAAGAGGAGCAGAAAAAGTACTCGATGAATTCCGTCGTGAGCTGGGTGTTCAGGTAGGCGAAAGCACACCCGATGGCCGCCATTCTCTGGCTTGTCTGAGGTGTGTAGGTGCTTGCGGACTGGCTCCGGTAGTGATGGTCGGCGAAAAAGTGTATGGCCGAGTAGCACCGGAAGATGTCAAAGGAATCCTCGCCGAGTACGCAAACCTCTGATTTCACTCATTTTTGTTCAGGTTTTGGTGCTTAGCCGCATTCTGCTTTATTGCAGATGCGGCTTTTTCTTTGTTAAACCTTTGCCCTTTAACACCTTTCCATAACTTTACACTTCCAAAAATTAAAAACAAACCGCTTATGAAACATGTCACGAGATTACTGATTTTCATCCTTATTTCTTTTTCTGGCTTAAGCCTTTATGGAGGGCAAGACCAGGAAAGTCGTCTGATGCGCTTTCCAGCCATACATGGTTCTCAAATTGTTTTCAGCTATGCCGGCGACCTATATACGGTTGAGCGTAGCGGCGGAATAGCCAGAAAGCTAACCAACGACCCGAACGGGTATGAGATGTTTGCAAGATTCTCACCTAATGGACAATGGATAGCTTTCACGGGCCAATACGACGGAAATACAGAAGTGTATGTAATGCCTGCCCTGGGGGGTGAACCTCGAAGGTTAACTTTTACTGCCACCCTCGGCCGGGATGATATTTCCGACCGCATGGGACCCAACAATATAGTAATGACCTGGCGCGATAACCGTTCGATTGTCTTCAGGTCGCGTAAACAGAGTTTCAATGATTTCAAAGGACAACTGTTTATCGCAAATTTGGAAGGAGGTATTCCGGAAGAACTTCCCTTGCCTTCGGGCGGTTTCTGTTCATTTTCACCGGATGGCACACAAATGGCTTATAATCAGGTTTTCAGGGAATTTCGCACCTGGAAATATTACCAGGGCGGAATGGCCGACGATATCTGGATTCATGATTTTAAAACCCGGCAAACCCGAAACATCACCAACAATCCTCACCAAGATATATTCCCCATGTGGTTTGGAGATAAAGTGTATTTCCTCTCCGACCGCGACCGGGTGATGAATCTTTTTTGTTATGACATGAAAACCAATGAAACCCGCAAAGTCACTCATTTCACTGATTACGATATCAAATTTCCAAGTCTGGGTGATGATGCCATTGTGTTCGAAAAGGGTGGATATATCTGGATATTCGACATAAAAACAGAAACAGCACAAAAAGTCAGCATTATCATTGCCGATGATTTTGCCTCAGGCCGCATGCAATGGATAGATGCTTCAAAAAACATTGGTTCATACGATATAGCGCCTAACGGTAAAAAAGCAGTATTTGGTGCGCGAGGGGATATATACATAGTACCTGCAAGCAAAGGTGTAACATACAACCTAAGCAAAACTTCGGGTGTGCACGAGCGCAACTTAGCCTGGTCGCCTGATGGTAAGTGGATTGCATACATTAGTGATGTATCGGGCGAAGATGAAATTTGGATAAGGCCAGCAGATGGCAAGGGAGAACCTATTCAACTTACCGACCTGCGTGATACTTATAAATACGAACTTGCATGGTCACCCGATAGCAAAAAAATTCTGTGGTCTGACAAATTGCAACGTTTGCAATACATTGATATTGAGTCAAAAAAAATACATCTGGTGGAGCAAACCTTGGAAGGAGAACTCCGCAGCTTTGCATGGTCGCCCGACAGCAAATGGATTGCCTATGTAATGCCCTCTATTCGTTCAACAAGCCGTATTATAGTTTACAATATTGATAATCAACAAAAAGAATTTATTACCGACCGGTGGTACGATGCCACTGACCCCTCTTTCAGCCCTGATGGCAAATATCTCTATTTTATATCAAGCCGCAGTTTTAATCCCGTTTACTCCTGGACCGAATGGAACCATGCCTACGTCGACATGCAAAAAGTTTACCTGATACCCTTAAGGTCGGATATGGCCTCTCCCTTTGGTCCCCAGGCAAATGAGGAAACCGGAGATAAAAAAGAATCCTCACCAATAAAACAGGATAAAAGCAAGGCCGGTAAAGAAGAACAATCGCAGGTTAACGTAAAAATTGATTTTCAAGGCATATTTGATCGTTCGGTGGCCCTGCCCATAGAAGATGGCCGCTACTGGAACCTGGCTGCCACAGATGATGGAGTTTGGTATGTGAGGGCTAAAACAGGACAGCGGCAGCCTGCACTTAATTATTTCGACCTAAAAAAACAAAAAGAATCAGAAATTGCCAATACGGGAAGCTATGTATTGGCGCCCGATGGGAAAAAAATGCTGATAGCCATGCAGGGGAAATACGCTATTGTAGACTCCCCTAAAAATAAGGTACAGGTTGACGAATACCTCGACTTAAGCGGAATGCAAGGCTATGTAAACCTGAAGCAGGAATGGGCACAGATATTCAAGGAATCATGGAGGCAGATGCGCGACTTTTTCTACGACCCCAATATGCATGGCGTAGATTGGAAGGCCATCTATGAAAAATATGAACCTTTGGTGAAATTTGTTAACAATCGCAACGATCTCAATTATATCATTGGAGAAATGATATCCGAGCTTAATGTAGGGCACGCTTATGTGGGAGGAGGAGATAAACCTTCACCCCAAAGGATAAAAACCGGATTGTTGGGGGCACGACTCAGTAAAGATCCTACTTCTGGATATTTCAAAATCGAAGAAATTTTGCCCGGGGAAAACTGGAACTCCTCATTGCGCTCGCCCCTGACAGATCCCGGACTCAACATCAACCCTGGAGATTTTATCCTCGAAGTTAACGGTGAATCGACCGCTGCCATGAAAGACATTTATGCTTCACTTGTGGGTATGGCCGATCGGCAGGTAATCCTTACGATTTCGTCGAAACCCGATCTGTCCGCTGCAAGAAAAGTCACCGTTACTCCCATAGCCGACGAATCAGGACTTTATTATCTGAAATGGGTAAGAGGCAATATTGAAAAGGTAGAAAAGGCAACCCATGGTCAGGTAGGCTACATTCATATTCCCGACATGGGGGTTGAAGGACTTAATGAATTTGTAAAGTATTTTTATCCTCAACTCGACAAACGCGCACTTATCATTGATGACCGCGGCAATGGAGGCGGTAATGTATCGCCCATGATAATAGAACGACTTCGCAGAGAGCTTTCCACCTTTAGTGTGCAGCGTAATGCGGGTGTAAGTACCCGTCCCTCGCAACTTCTCTGGGGACCTAAAGTTTTACTTCTCGACCGCTATTCAGCCTCCGACGGTGATTTATTCCCCTATCAATTTAAATTTCATAAACTAGGTAAGACCATTGGGCAACGTTCATGGGGAGGAGTAGTAGGTATCAGGGGTAGCCTGCCTCTCATCGATGGTGGGGTATTAAACAAACCCGAATTTGCTCCATTTGATGTTGAAGGAAAGAACTTCATCATTGAAGGATTCGGAGTAGAGCCCGACATTGAAGTATTCAATGATCCAGCCAAAGAATATGTTGGAGAAGATGAACAACTGAATAAAGCCATTGAGGTGATTTTGGAAGAGCTTAAAAACTGGCCTGAAAGCTTTCCCCCCGCCCCTCCTTACCCCGATAAAAGCAAATAAAAACAGTTATTCCTGGTAAACAATAGAGGCTGCCCTGGAATGGGGCAGCCTCTATCATTTTGAGTGACCAGTCTTTATTTATAGAATGAACTTTAAGGCAAAAAGAATGGCTAGAATCCACATCATAGGAGTGATTTCCCGGAAACGACCCGTAAAGGCCTTAAGCACCACATAAGAAAGCATTCCAAATGCGATACCTTCGGCAATACTATAAGTAAGAGGCATCATTATGATGGTAAGAAAAACCGGGATAGATTCTGTATAATCATCAAAGACAATACGTATTATGGGACTCATCATGAAAGAGCCGACCAAGACCAATGCAGGTGCAGTGGCGGCTGAAGGAACCATCAAAAACAGGGGAGCAAGGAACATTGCAATAAAAAACAGGAAGGCTACAGTTAGTGATGTCAGCCCTGTACGTCCCCCTTCAGCCACACCCGCAGCACTTTCTACGTATGTGGTTACTGTGCTGGTTCCCAAAATAGCGCCTGCTGTTGTTCCTATAGCATCGGCAAAAAGGGCCTCTTTCGCCCGGGGTAGCTTTCCATTGCCATCCATCATGTCAGCCTTGGAAGCAACACCTACCAGAGTTCCTACTGTATCGAACATGTCAACAAAAAGGAAGGTGAATAAAATCACCGCCATGTCGAATGTGAAAATGTTGTGAAACTCAAATTTCCAGAAGATAGGAGCAATAGAGGGAGGAGCTGAAACCAAATGGCTATCAGGGAAATGTGTTATACCCAAAGGAACTCCTGCTATAGTGCCAAAAAGAATCCCAATAAGCAATGCACCTTTAATGTTTAAAGCAAGTAATACAGAGGTCACTATTAAACCAATGAAGAAAACAATGGCCTGATGGCTTCCCAGATTGCCCAATCCGACCAGTACTGCATCGTTCTTTACGATAATGCCGGCATTCTGCAAACCGATGAATGCAATAAAAAGGCCAATCCCGGCCGAAATGGCATGTTTTAGGTTCAGGGGAATGGCATTTACAATCATCTCGCGAATATTAAAGAAAGTGAGCAGGAGGAAAATAATGCCTTCAAGGAATACGGCAGTTAGAGCAAACTGCCAACTATACCCCATTCCTATAACTACAGTAAAAGCAAAAAAAGCATTCAGCCCCATACCCGGAGCCAAAGCAAAAGGGAGCCTGGCATAAAGGGCCATTACCAAGGTTGCCAGTAAGGAAGCCAAAGCGGTTGCAGTAAATAAGGCGCTTCGGTCCATCCCTGTGTTGGCCAATATATTAGGATTTACAGCTAAAATATAGGCCATCGTCATAAATGTCGTAAGTCCGGCAATTAGTTCTGTTTTTATCGTGCTGCCGGCAGCTTCAATACTAAAAAACGACTTTATCTTTTCAACCATGATGTAATATTCTATTAATTGAATGTATATTTAACAGCTACAGTGGGGCAAACCTTGAAATCTTTTACTCCGGCAAAATTGTAGCCCAATTCAATCTCACCGCCAACAGCAAACATTTTCGTGAAATTATACCAGATCTGGGGTTCGCTCAGAAAAACATAATCTGTTCCTAATAGGGCATTTTTTTCGCGCCAGAAATCGGCAAAACCACTCAGCGTGAGTTTCCCTTTAAATAAGTGAGCATACCACACGGCAGTAATCTGAAAGTTGCTCGGAGATTCATTACCCTGAATGTACTTGTATAAAGCCATCAAGGTAAGGCCTTTCGAAAAATCACTGGCATTAAGTGAATAAGATATTCCTCCCAGATATGCATTGTTAATCTGAAAACTCACAAGGCTGTCAGCGTGGAGACCCCCATTGTACTCTATGTGAAAGGCCAACGGACTTTTACCAGATTTCAGTTCGCGGGAAATTTCCCAGTAGGCCTCTTTGGGACCTTTGCTACTGTAGTTGAAATCAACAAAAAAGAAGGAGCTTCCCCAAGCATCGGGCGCAAATTTTTCTACTGTGGACGTAAAGTACCCCCGGTCTTTTCCCATATCATAATGGAGCTGAACATTCTGGGCGGAGGCAATAACAAACCCACCCGCCATAACAAGCAGAGTAAAGATTTTTTTCATGAGCATTGATTTAGGGTTAGAAAAGTGATTGTTAATGCGCCGCAAAAGTAAAAACTAGTCTCCTTTTATTCAAATTTAATTATATGTTCCTGATTTTAAAATAGCTTTAATAATCTGAGTGCGGCTAAAATATTGCCCCTTAACCCTATAGCAAATTTGTCGTTTGATTGGATTAAATTATTCAAAAACCTAACAAATCCTGAGGAAACTAGCTTGACGACACAAGTGAACCTCAATGAGAAATACTGCTTCGTCTTCATTACAGTCGTGTAAAAGTAATTGACTGCCCTGCCCCTATTCTTTGGACATTATTTTGAACAAGGTGTAGAAAGTTTTTTTGTCATTCTGGTCGAGCAAACAAGCCCATGCTCCGAAACTGTCACAGGGAATACGGGCGATGATGCATCTTTTATATTTTCAATGGGATCATCACCCTTGACAAATTCTCCGCTTTGTGTTATCCAGTTATAAAACAAGCTTGGTAAAATCTGGTACTTCCAGCAAGTCAGCTTATAGACTTAAAATTACCCTACGCGAAGGTTACTCCACCTGAATTTATCGCTTCCTGTTTCTCATGCATTCGAAAATTTATTGTGCAATATTTATTTGGAAATTTTCGTTCTGCGAAACAGGGGGCTACAACAAACACTATATCCCTTCGTGTTCTGTTCGGAGAATAATCTCGTTTTGCAGGTCTTCACCAAGGTCGTTGAAATAATCGGAATAGCCGGCAACCCGAACGATGAGGTCGCGATAAAGTTCCGGATGCTGTTGAGCTTTACGCAAGGTGTTGGCATCTACAACATTAAACTGGATATGATGGCCATCGAGGCGGAAATAGGTACGAACCAAAGCAGTAAGCTTGAATATCGCTTCCTCATTTTTAAAAAAAGAGGGTGTAAATTTCTGATTGAGCAAAGTGCCTCCTGTGCGCAAATGATCGAGTTTGGCCGCCGATTTTATAACTGCAGTGGGCCCATTACGGTCGGCGCCCTGCACCGGTGAAATGCCCTCACTCAGGGGTACACCGGCTTTTCTGCCATCGGGCAAAGCTCCTGTCACACTACCAAAATAAACATGCGACGTAGTCGGCAGTAGGTTTATCCTGAATGTCCCTCCCCGGGCTGTTGGTCTTCCATCAACAGAATGAAAGAAAATCTCGAAAATTCTACGGGCCTGTTCATCGGCATATTCATCGTCGTTGCCGTATTTGGGTGTGTCGTAAACCAACTTATGTCTGAACTCTTCGTAATCGGTAAAGTTTTTTTGTAAAGCATCCAACAATCCGGTGAAACTGATAGTACGCTTATCAAAAACGTGGTAGCGTATAGCCGTGAGACTGTCGGTTACAGAACCCAGGCCCACCCCTTGTATATAGCTGGTATTGTAGCGGGCACCACCAGCGTTATAGTCAACTCCATTATCTATGCAATCATCAATAATCAAAGAAAGGAAAGGTACCGGCAGGTTATGTGCAAAAAGTTTCTCAATCATTCGGTTGCCCTTTATTTTTATATCAATAAAATAGCGAACCTGGGTTTCATAGGCTTTCATGAATTCATCGAATGATTGGAAATTTTGTATTTCTCCGGTTTGTGGGCCAAGCTGTTCTCCTGTTCTGGGATCAAAACCATTGTATAGTGTGATTTCCAGAATTTTGGCTAAGTTGAAATATCCGGTCAGCCAATAGGCTTCGGTTCCAAAAGCACCTGCTTCGACGCAGCCGCTGGCTCCTCCGTTGCGAGCGTCAGCAATAGATTTTCCCTGCCTAACCAACTCAGCCACAATAGAATCAGAATTGAACAAGGAAGGTTGTCCGAAACCGGTTTTGATGATTTTCAACGCTCTATGCAAAAGTGTATCAGGATTCTTGCGACTAATCTGAACCATGCTGCTAGGTTGCAGAATCCGCATTTCTTCAACTACATCTAAAATCAGGTAGCTGAGTTCATTTACCGCGTCTTCTCCCTTTTCGGTGAGTCCACCTACGTTGATGAGGGAAAAATCGGTGTATGTGTTGCTCTCCAGCGCAGTAACACCAATCTTTGGAGGAGCCGGATGATTGTTGAATTTAATCCAGAAAGCCTGTAATAGTTCACGTGCACGGTCTTCCGTTAGAGTACCCTTATTTAGACCATCTCTATAAAAAGGCAGAAGATGCTGATCGAGGCGGCCGGGATTAAAGCTATCCCACGGATTCAGTTCGGTGATAACCCCGAGATGAATGTACCAATAATGCTGTAGAGCTTCATGAAAAGTACGGGGAGCATGTGCGGGTACACGCCTGCTGATGGCAGCCATTTCGAGCAACTCAGCTTTACGCAGACTATCGGTCTCATTTTGGGCCCTGCGTTCAAGCTCAGCAGCGTGTCGTTCGGCAAAATGTATAAGGGCACGCGCAGCTATTTCCATCGCCTTCAATTCTTCCAATTTCTCATATGCCTGAGGATCATTATACACATCCATTTTTTCCCTGGAAACTTTAATGTCGGCGATGAGATCGAGCATCCCTTTTCGGAAAATCTTACCCCCGGCTACGGTATGTCCGGGTGCTCTTTGCTCCTGAAACTCTGTAAATATACCTGCCCGATAAGCTTTGTGCCAAAATTCGACCATCAAATTCATCAACTTTTCGCGATTGCTTTTACCCTTCCAAAAGGGAATCACTACATCGCGATAAGCTACAAATGTCTCTTCATCCACTTTAAAAGAGACTTTCGGACGCGTATTGAGAATCTCCAAATCTTCCAAAGAATGCAGACTCACTTCAGGATAGGTTGGTACAGCCTTGGGTTCGGGCCCTCTCTCCCCTACTATCAACTCTCCTTCGCCTATCCATATCTTTTTATTTCTCAAAATATAATCGAAGGCCAATGCCCTGGCTACAGGTACACTCACCTCCGCTCCTTTACCCGATTGGTAAAACTGAGTTATTAACAAAGCCCTTTCAGCCGAAATACGATTTATTGCATTGAGGCTATTTTCTCTGAGTTTCTTTATTCGTTGGTTCATCATTTTACTTTATTTAAGGTTATTAAGCACCAATTTTAACTGTCACCGGCAGAGAAGCCAAAGCTGAAACAATAGCCCTGGCAGCAGCCGTGCTGTTGGATTTTGGAATAATATGAGGTTTTGAAATATTGAGGCGTCGGAGCTTATCTTCACCCAGACGATGATAAGGAAGCAGATGCACCTCTTTAATCCTTCCCCTGCTCTTATCGAGCAGATGAAATAGCGCAGAAATATCGAATTCTGTATCATTGAAGCCGGGAACCACAGGGTATCGCAGGATGATTTCAGCCTTCTGTGAAATCAGGAAATCCAGATTCTGAAGGATGAGGTCAGGTTTTACACCTGTATTTTCCTTATGCTTTTCGATATCGGCTCCTTTGAAATCGAACAACCATAAATGAACTTTTGGCAACAGGCGTTCAAAAATTTCTCTTGAGGCATAACCACAGGTATCTACAGCCACATGGATGCCCAGCAAGGATAATTCATTGACCAATGCTTCAGTAAAATCGGGCTGGAATAGAGGTTCTCCGCCGCTCAGCGTAACTCCCCCCCCGCTTTCACTCATAAAAGCTGTATCCAGTAAGCATTTAGATACCACTTCTTGAACCGTCATCCATTGACCTACCGTTTCAGCCTGTGAATACTGAACTCCATCAAGGGGTTTGTTGACAATCATTTCTTCCTGAAATGGATTGCGACTTTCGGGATTATGACACCAGAAACAATTTAGTGGACAACCCTTAAAGAAAATTGTGGTTCGTATCCCTGGGCCATCGTTCACCGAAAAACGCCTTATATCAAAAATAAGACCTTGCATTTTATTGTTAATTATTTAAAAAGGTAAATACTGAATATCAGAATGATAATCAGAAAAATGGCGTATTACGGTAAACAAAATCAAAGCATCCAGCAGGCGTAAAGCCCTTTGCCGTTATTATGATAAAGCGTATGATGGGGATGCTTTTGCATAACAACGCAAAATTAATAAAAAGGGCTGCTAATTAAAAGTTTTTCTCCAAGCCGAAAAAATTTCCTGCCATTGAGCCACCAGGATTCCTGTAAAAATCAATAGACTGCCAAATAATTCTCTAAGGGTGAATGACTCGCTCAAAACAAGCCAACCGCCAAGTGCTGCAAAAACCGTTTCTAAACTTAACACTATTGATGCATAGGCTGGATGGGCATGCTTTTGGGCAACAACCTGTAAGGTATAGGCAATACCCACCGACATGAGGCCACCGTATAGAATGGGCCAGAGAGCGCCATGAACATTACTCCAACCTATGGTTTCGAAACCCAATGCCATTAACCCGCTCAGAACAGAAACTGTAAAAAACTGAATAACAGCCAATTGAACCGAATTATACTTTGGTGAAAGCCAGGCAATGACTAAGACATGATTAGCCCAGAAAAAGGCCCCGGCAAGTACCCACATATCACCTTTATTTATTTTAATCCCCTCATGAATACTCAGAAAATACATTCCCACTACCGACAATGCTGCACCAATCCACACCGGCAGACTCGTCTTACGTTTCCAAAGAAGCCCAATCACTGGTACCATAACCACATATAATCCGGTGATAAAACCCGCCTTACCTGCAGGGGTATTAACAATGCCAACTTGTTGTGCGGAGGCCCCGCAAAATAAAACACTTCCGGCAAGCAAGCCTGATAACCAAAGGTCTTTGCGTAGAAAGTTGTTACCCTTGCGGTGGTAATAAAATACCAGCGGGAGAAGTGACATTCCCCCTAAGGCAAAACGTATGGAGCTGTATGCAAATGGGCCGATATCTTCCATTCCTGCACGCTGAGCGACAAAAGCGAAACCCCAAATCATTGCAGTAATCCACATCAAAATATTGGCCCGGGTTGTGTCCTTCATTAACTAATAATTTGGGCAGCAAAAATAAACCCAAATCCGTCAATAGGAAAAATCTCTAATGACCGTCATTAGAGATTATTGCCTATAAATAATAGATTATCAAAACAATAAAGTTGATAAAGGAATTAAAAAAAGTACT
>Ga0067045_1002763_pt1 | contig 48559 bp, 45 predicted proteins | sample TerdegcTABiofilm_FD_59184 | JGI IMG/M metagenome (GOLD analysis project Ga0067045, IMG submission 59184) | Combined Assembly of (Gp0054472, Gp0054536) Wastewater bioreactor microbial communities from Singapore -Terephthalate degrading...
TACCCTCCATTTTCCCCGGCGTCATCCCGGCCTCCATGTTCAGGGCCCGGCTCACATAGGTGATGACCCCGTCGCTCCCGAGCGCGAAAATCCTGTCCGGTGAGCTGTCCATGATGGACTGGAGGTAATTGTATAGCTCCTCTATGTCTTTTCTGAGCTTGATATTCTCGTAGAGTTCATTCTTGAGCGTCTCGGCGTATTCCTTCAGGTCGCGCTCCATCTCGCGCTCGCGCGTCACGTCCTGAAGGGTCTCGATCGCCGCAATCACCTCACCGTTCTCGTCGTAAATCGGCGCCGCAAGAAAATACAAATGCCGCCGCCTGCCGCCCAGATTCTCGTAATAATCGCTCGCCTCGTACGCACCCTCAACCACCGCAGATTTCTGAACCCGCTTCTTGCCGTAATAGCGCTCCAAACCCTCAATGTCGCCGTCCACAATCACGTCCGCTATCACCGGCCGCTTCTCCGAATAAAAAGGAACATACTGACGGTCAGTCCCGATCATCTCCCCGGCTCGGTAACCCGTCAGCTCCTCGCAGGCACGGTTCCAGAAAATGATCTTGTGGTCACGATCAATGACAAACGTGGGAATAGGAGACCCCTCAATCATGCCCTCAATGGTCTTTCTGAGCTTGATGTTCTCGTAAAGCTCCTTCTTGAGTGTCTCCGAGTATTCCTTCAGGTCGCGCTCCATCTCGCGCTCGCGCGTCACGTCCTGAAGGGTCTCGATCGCCGCAATCACCTCACCGTTCTCGTCGTAAATCGGCGCCGCAAGAAAATACAAATGCCGCCGCCTGCCGCCCAGATTCTCGTAATAATCGCTCGCCTCGTACGCACCCTCAACCACCGCAGATTTCTGAACCCGCTTCTTGCCGTAATAGCGCTCCAAACCCTCAATGTCGCCGTCCACAATCACGTCCGCTATCACCGGCCGCTTCTCCGAATAAAAAGGAACATACTGACGGTCAGTCCCGATCATCTCCCCGGCTCGGTAACCCGTCAGCTCCTCGCAGGCACGGTTCCAGAAAATGATCTTGTGGTCACGATCAATGACAAACGTGGGAATAGGAGACCCCTCAATCATGCCCTCNATGGTCTTTCTGANCTCGCGGGCCAGCTTCTCCTGCCAGTCGTCCCGTTCCTTGAAGCGCTTCAGTTCCTCTTCGAGCATGAAGCGCTTTCTGCCCGAATAAATAATAAGCGCGCTGCCTATTATGACCGTAACGATCAGGACAAAGGCCTCTATCATGAGAATGAAAAAGGTCTTTTTCAGATGCGACACAGCCGCCTTATAGGGAAGACCCACGGCTATGGACCATGTTCGGGATCCCAGGCGGATTGGGGCGTGGGCAACTATGTTTCTTTCCAGACCGCCTTTCTCATCAATGAGATTATAATCGCCGAAGCCACCCTCCCCCTTCAGCATCCGCTCCTTGAGAGATTTTCCCGCCGCCGCGCTCCTGCCTTCCACTTCGATAGCATCGGCTCCGACCAGCTTATTGTCGGGATGAAAAAGGATCACACCCCTGTCATCTATGATCCAGGCATCGCAGGAAAAGTCATCCTTCGCGGGCTGTATATAGCGTTCCATGATGACGGAGAGCGAAAGCGCCGCGAAGACACATCCCGAAAAGCGGTTCTCCGCGTCGAGCCGCGGAACCACCGCCAGGATCAGGGGATAACGTTTCACCGCTCCTGCGGTAACTGCCCGGTCTATCCAGAGAAGGTCGCTTACATATGGCTTTCCCGTCGTTCTCACTTTTAGGACGAGATTCTCAAGCTCCAGCCTCTTCGCTGCAAAATCGCGCCGGAATGCAGCAGGGTATGTAAGCCGGGCCGAACCCGATTCATCTTCCCCTGCGACGAACTCGATTCTCCCCTCAAGATCCTCATAAATGAGCCTTATATCATCTGGCGTCAGTACGAAATCCTTCTTCTGCGGGTTTCTCTTTCTGGAATGGATGATCATGCTCTTTTCCACACTGGAAATGAGGTCCTCTATCCCGGCCGCCGCCCCCCTCGCGATTGCCATTTGCTGACGGCTGAACTGTTCCACGGCCTCCCTTTCCCTGCCGTGATTGATGAGAAGGGAAAAGATCAGTATCATGACGATCACAATAAGAGTGGTCAGCCAGATGGGAATCTTTCTTTTGTGGGATTCAGGGGACTGATTCAAAGGCCTGCTCAATCATTCTCTCCTTTTCGCTTCTTCTCACGATGCTCCTTGACGGCGATCAGAACATAAACGCCCACGGCGGCTCCCAGGGAGATCAGGAGCTTGTACAGTCCGCTTTCAATATGGAAGACTTTCTCACAGGCAAGCCAGGCGACAAGATACGTTACAGCTGTCAGAATTTCTTGCATGAAATGAACCCTTTCACGTAATTATATGCAAAAAACAACCCTTGAACTGCATATATCTTCTGAACCTATATTTTTCAATAAAAATATCGCAATGTTCATTATTTGTCCCAATCGCGCTGCTTATTTTATGCCGCGCCTTCACCTGCCTCGCGAACACCATTGCCGATTTAACATTTCGTTCAATCATATCGATAAATGTAACGAAATGTTAAAACTCCCGGCCTGAAATGACCCATCACCGACCATCGAACATCAAAGAAAATTCCAGTTATTGCTTTGCCTTAGGGGGAAAAGCCTCACGTCTGGTAACAAGGCACAGGGATTGCATTCAGGGCGTTCAGTTTATCGAATTTTCCCTTTTCCTTGTATGTTCTTTTGTGCTACTAAGGCAGGGTGAAATTTTCGAATCAATCTCATCATAATAATGAAAGGAGATAAGACAGATGTTCAAGAAACTCGGAAAAACGTTATTAACCCTTTTCTCGACCGCAGCCGCTGTGCTCGTATCTTCACCAGTTGTTTTCGCGGCGGAAGCCCTTCCGACAGGTGAATCCTACACGAAGGTCCTCTTCGCCGTCGGAGCCATGCTGGCCGCCGGATTTGCCATCGGAGTCGGAGCAGTCGGAGCCGGTTTGGGAATCGGTACAGCCGCGAGCGGCGCCTGCGCAGCCGTCGGGAGAAACCCGGGGGTCCAGGGAAAAATCATGATGACCATGCTCGTAGGTATGGCCATGGCGGAATCGATCGCCATTTACGCCCTGGTCGTTTCGCTTGTTCTTCTCTACGCCAACCCCTATATGCGTTATTTTTTGGGTTAATTCCGGAACGTACCATTAACTTCAAAACTAACAAAAGTTAGGGGGAGAAGGCAATGCCAGAAATGAAGAAGGATAAGCAGCTTTTCACCGTCGCGAGGGTCTTCTTCCTGCTTATCGTAATCCCCTTATCACTGATGGCTATCCTGATCGCCAATGGCATTTTCAAATTAGGGATTACAGCTAAGGAACGAGCCGTTACTGTTCTCGATCAGAAATCTCAGGAAGAAATCAAAATTCGAGCCATAAATACAGCGGATGAGGTTGCGGGCTTCCTCATGGAAAGAAAGAAGGACCTGCTTGTGGCAACCATCATCCCCACAACAGAAGCAGCTTACAGGCAATTCGTCAATGAGAATAAGAGAAACGTGTGGGTCAAGGCCGAGGATAAGATTATCCAGCAGCCTCTCCCTTTATATACGGAAATGGCCCTCATTGACCGCAATGGAAACGAGCTGATCAAAATATCGAACGGTCAGGTTGTGCCCAAGTCAAAATTGATCAACGTGAGCAATCCGGCGGGCACTGCCTACAAATCGGAAGACTATTTCGCAAAGGCCCGGAAACTTAACAAGGGGGAAGTTTATGTATCCCGCGTAACCGGGTGGTACGTGAACCGGCAGGAATTTGACAAAGGGAAGCGTTTCGGCGGTATCGTCCGGCTGGCCACGCCGCTCTTCGGAAAGGAAGGATTCGCGGGCATAGTGGAGCTGGCCCTGGATTACAGACACCTGGCGGGTTTCACGGACCATATAATTCCGACCCAGTCCAGTTATGTCTATGAAGCGGATGCATCCACCGGAAACTATGCTTACATGGTGGACAACAGGGGTTTCATCATCTCCCATCCAAACGATTTTCATATTGCGGGCCTGTACCGGGATGGAAGACCCGTCGCTCCACTCACGGATAAGACAGCGACTGAATTGACTAAAAGAGGTGAGGAAGTTCTTAATCTGAACCTCCTTGGTTTCATGGATCCGAACCTGCCTGCCATCGCGAAAGACGCTGCGGCGGGACGTTCGGGCATAAAGATGTACAAGTTCGGCGGTCACACCAAGTTCGTGGCCTACGCGCCCATCAAGTTCTACACGGAAGACTACCCGAAACCGGGCGGCTTCGGCTGGATCGGCATGGGTGTGGACGTGGAGAAATGGAACGAACTTGCCGTCGCAACGTCACAGAAGATAGAAAAAGAAGCAAAATCATGGACGACGACGATCGTTCTGATTCTCATTATTTCTGTTCTCATTCTCTTCGCCATCTCAGCTCTGCTGGCAAGAGGAATCTCGCGGTCCATAGAGGCAGAGGTTCCGGAAGGCTCTCAGGAAGTGGTGGATTACTATGAAGACGAAGAAGATGAAGAAGATCGCAAATAGCAACGAGAAGTTTTGACGGAGGCCGGGGCTAAACCCCGGCCTCTTTTTTTTCCCTTTTATTTTTTCGAATAAGAGAATGCCCCGGTTTTGTTCGGAACGACACGCCCAAATTACCTAACCAGGCGTCAAAGTTGGCGATTTCGATTTGCGATTGACTTGAAAAGTCAAAACTGGTATGGAAACCCGTCTTTTTAAACCGCAACTCAACAACTCTCCAGGAGGAAAGAATGAAAGCCAATAAGCTCGTCCTGTGGTTCGATGAGATTGAATTGAAAGATATCCCCCAGGTAGGCGGCAAGAATGCCTCTCTCGGCGAGATGAGAAGAGAATTGACATCCAAGGGCGTAAGCATTCCCGATGGGTATGCCATCACCGCCGACGCTTATCGGTATCTTCTTGAAACGGCGGGAATCACAGATAACATCAAGAATATTCTATCGGATCTGGATACCCACGACATCGAAAATCTAAGCGAAAGAGGCCGGAAGCTGCGCAATCTCATCTATGGCGCGGAACTGCCTGAAGACCTGAAATCAGAGATTGTCAAGGCCTATCGGAAACTATGTGAAGAATACGGCGACGACACGGACGTGGCCGTGAGGAGCTCCGCCACGGCGGAGGATCTACCCGATGCCAGTTTCGCCGGACAGCAGGAAACCTACCTAAATATCCGGGGGGAAGAGGCTCTTCTTGATGCGTGTAAAAAATGCTTCGCCTCCCTCTTCACCGACCGGGCCATCTCTTACCGCGTGGACAAGGGATTCGACCATCTGTCCGTAGCTCTCTCAATAGGCGTGCAGAAAATGGTGCGCTCTGATATGGCCGCCTCGGGCGTTATTTTCTCCATCGATACTGAATCAGGCTTCCGGGATGCCGTTTTGATCACCGGATCATACGGACTCGGCGAACTTGTCGTGCAGGGCACGGTTAATCCCGATGAATTCTATGTCTTCAAACCCACGTTGCGGAAAGGTTTCCGGCCGATTCTGCAGAAGAAGCTCGGCACCAAGGAAATCAAAATGGTCTATGCCGAGGAGAAACACGATGAATCCACGATCATCGTTCCGGTTCCAGCCGAAGACAGGAAGCGGTTCTGTATAACTGACGATGAAATAATCAAGCTCTCTCAGTGGACCATGATAATTGAAGACCACTACTCCGAGAAGGCCGGCTTCTTCAAGCCCATGGACATAGAATGGGGCAAAGACGGCTCTACGGGAGAGCTTTTCATCCTGCAGGCCAGGCCGGAAACAGTCCAGTCCCAGAAGGATGTAAATGTTCTCGAAACGTATGCCCTCCTGGAAAAGAAGACTCCTCTGGCCACAGGAACGGCAGTGGGCTCAAAGATAGGGGCGGGACCGGTCAATATCATCGAAAGCGTCGATGAGATTAAGAGCTTCAAGAAAGGCGAGGTTCTGATCACCGACATGACCGATCCGGACTGGGAACCGATAATGAAAATCGCGGCCGCCATCGTTACCAACAAGGGGGGACGAACCTGCCACGCAGCTATTGTGAGCCGGGAGCTGGGTGTCCCCTGCATCGTCGGCACGGGTGACGGCACGGAAAAACTGAAGGGTTCAAAGGAAGCCACTGTATCATGCGCGGAAGGAGAAGTTGGAAATGTATACGACGGCATCCTCAAATTCGACATCCAGAGGATCAATCTCCAGAACATGGCGCGGCCCAAGACCAACATCATGATGAACATCGGCAACCCGGATCTCGCCTTCAATAACGCCTCCATCCCCAACGACGGCGTAGGGCTCGCGAGGCTGGAGTTCATAATAAACAACATCCGTCTCCATCCCATGGCCCTTATCCATTTCGACAAGGTGACGGATCCAAAGGTCCGTGAGGAAATCGAGGCACTCACCCAGGGTTACGACAACAAGAGTGACTGCTTCGTGGACAAGCTCGCGCAGGGCGTCGCCAAGATAGGGGCGGCCTTCTACCCCAACGACGTAATAGTCCGGATGAGCGATTTCAAGAGCAACGAATATGCGAATCTCATCGGCGGTTCCTTTTTCGAACCTCAGGAAGAAAACCCCATGATCGGATGGCGGGGCGCCTCGCGCTACTACGATGAGAAATACCGCGACGGCTTCGCGCTCGAATGCAAGGCCATGCTCAAGGTCCGCGAAGAAATGGGGCTCACCAATGTGAAGCTCATGATACCTTTCTGCCGGACCGTGGAAGAGGGTAAACATGTTGTGGAGGTCATGAAACAGAACGGCCTCGTGCAGGGTGAGAACGGTCTTGAGATATACATGATGGTCGAGATCCCGAGCAATGTCATTCTCATCGAGGAGTTCGGCAAGGTCTTCGACGGATTTTCCATCGGTTCCAATGACCTCACGCAGCTGACCCTCGGTCTCGACAGGGATTCGGCTCAGGTAGCACATATTTTCGACGAGAGAAATCAGGCGGTCCTGGATCTTGTTGCTCTGGCTATCAAGAAGGCCCGGAAGATGAAAAAGAAGATAGGCATCTGCGGGCAGGCCCCGAGCGACTACCCCGAGTTCGCACGATTCCTTGTGAAGTGCGGCATAGACAGCATGTCCCTGAACTCCGATACTGTCATCAAGACCACTCTTGATATTCTGAAAACCGAGAAGGAGCTTGGAGTAAAGCCCCCAAAGCGGGTCAGAAAAAAATGACCGGACGAGAGGACCGGCTAAAGATAATTTCCCAGTCCAAAATAAAAACCGGGGATAGTTGAAACCTGTCCCCGGTTTTTATTTCAACCGTTTTCTCTTCTGACTATTTAACGCACATCTGCTTGCCCTGATAGGTCGTGTAGGAGTAGCCGGGGTTACATTTGATGCAATACTGTTTCCCCTGATAGGTCGTGTAGGAGTAGCCAGGGTTGCACTTTATGCAGTACTGCTTGCCCTGATAGGTCGTGTAGGAGTAACCGGGGTTGCATTTGATGCAATACTGTTTCCCCTGATAGGTCGTGTAGGAATAGCCCGGGTTGCACTTTATGCAGTACTGCTTGCCCTGATAGGTTGTGTAGGAGTAACCGGGATTGCACTTGATGCAATACTGCTTGCCCTGATAAGTGGCCAGGGAGTACCCGGGGTTGCACCGATTTTTTGATGGGTTCTGAACCGACGGATTCTGAACGGAGGGGTTCTGAACCGACGGATTCTGAACGGAGGGGTTCTGAACCGACGGATTCTGAACCGACACCGCCAGGGCCGGTCCGCAAAATGCAATCACAAAAAAGAACACCATTATTACCGCCGCAAGACGAACAAGAAAATCTTTTTTCATAGGCTCCTCCTTCTTTTTCTGTTTCTTTCCTTTCCTTTCTATTCAATCGAGAAATCCCTGTCAACGAAATTATTTCTGAAAACGGATTTCCGTTTTCATATAATAGTGCTTCAGGATATCCTGACAGGAAAAGCCTCTCCGGGCCATTTCATATGCCCCCCACTGACTCAGGCCAACGCCATGGCCGAAACCCTTGCCGTCAAACCTGAAGCCGTCTCCTTCCTTCGCCGGCACGAAGAAAGTGCTTTTAATAAACAGGGGATTTACCCTGAGCCGGAAATCGTTTGCGCGGAGGACCGTCTCACCCCGGTTGTAAACCACCTTTAGTCTTACAATCCGTCCCGAGGGACTGAACTCGACGGGCACAAGGTCGTGTATCTCATCCACCCGGATTCCGCCGCCCGCAAGCGATCTCGCAAGATCATCCCGCCCCATGAAAATCGTCCACCTGTGTCCGGGAGAGCCAAGGCTGTATTCGTCCCTTATCCCCCTGAGATATGGAACGTCGGTCGTCCAGACATTCTTTGCGTCTTCCGTGGCCCCGCCGCTGTTCGAATGGTAATAGGCCAGGATCGGTTTACCTGCATGATAAAGAACCTGGCCCTTTGTATCATCCACCGCCCGGACGGCACTGGCCGTCTCCGCGTCGAAGCCTCCATATACCTGGGACATCGTGGTTGCCAAGACATCGTAGTCCTTATCGCTGTTTTTCCCCATCTGGTAGAAGGCGAATGTCCTCGCCACCACCGCCTGAGCCTTCAGTGCCTCCAGAGGCCAACCGGGAGACATCTCCTTGGGAACAACCCCGTAGAGATACGCCTCGATATCCACGACATTGACAACCTCCAACCCTTCTTTTCTATTCCTTAAAATCCGGATATCACCCCGGTATCTCTTGCCGTTCACTTTGAGAATCCCACCGGCGGAAGGACGAACGGCAAGACCTTCCGCTGTGACTGTTCGCCCGTTCATTCTCAGGTCGCTTCCGACCAGTCTGAAAACCATAGAGCCCGACTCTTTTCTTTCCAGGGTCTTTCCTCCTGCAAGGTCTGTAACATCCGCCGGTGAATCGGTTTCAATGAGAATCTCCCGTTCGGCGGAGTAGATGAGGACTCTGATCTTCCGCTCCACCGCCGTTTCGGATACCACCTGCTTCCCCTTTCGCTCTACTGCCTTTGGAGTCTCCCGCTGGCAGGCCTCCATCATGTACTCGGCGGTTTCTTTTCTCGAGCCTTCCGGATATTTCTTCAGATAAGTTTGAAACTGCGATAGGGCATCCCGGTATCGGCCTTTTTCATAAAATATCATACCGGAGTTGAACCAGGCGTTGGCGGCGAAAGTGCTCCCGGGATGCTTCGTCTTGACTATATAGTAGTACTTCAGTGCAGTGTCATAGTCATCGAGAAAATAGCTGTAAATGTCCCCTATTTTGAAGAGGGCCCCTGCGCGAACCTCATCGTTTTCGGCACGGTCCGCCGTATCCTGATAATCTCCTATAGCCTCAAGATAGAGACCGTCCCTGAGAAATGACTCAGCCCTTTGGAAGACTTCGGCACCTTCACTGCAATAACCGCCCGAATGAGATAGAAAAACAAGATGGGAAATCAGAAGGAAAAACAGAATGGTTCTTCTCGTCATGAGGTGTCTATTTGATAATGCTTTGATGTCGGACCAGACAATAAGCCGAGTTCTGTTCCCTCCGCCGGTCACCCGGAAAAGGGCGATGATCATTCCTCTGGGACATCAGTTGCCTGATGCCTCAAGCGACACTACCCGAGGACATCGGGCGGGCCACCCTCGAACGTCCTCCTATTTGGTCTTGCTCCGGATGGGGTTTACCCTGCTTTCCCGGTCACCCGGGAAACGGTGAGCTCTTACCTCGCCTTTTCACCCTTACCCACTGCGGCCGAGCCTCAGAGTTTTCGAGTCCGGCGTCTCTTGTCCCGAATTGTGGACTCTGAACTCTTAACGCTGAACTCTGAACTGCCCGCTGAAAGCGGGTGGGCGGTATGTTTTCTGTGGCACTTTCCTTGGGGTCACCCCCAGTCGCCGTTAGCGACCATCCTGCCCTGCGGAGCTCGGACTTTCCTCCCGTCCGCGGCCTGGACCGGGACCAGCGATCATCTTGCCTGCTCCGACATCAAAACGTTTTCATCAATCGCCTCATTGGCCAGCCTGTCCGCGGCACGGTTAAGGCTTCGGTCAATGTGTGTGATGGTATAACTCTCAAATAATGATAGCAGATTTTTGACCTGATTGAAATATTTTAAGAGATTCTTGCTTTTTATCCGGTAGGCGCCGCTTATATGCCTCACAAGCAGTTCTGAATCGAGAAAGATGTCCAGTCGGCTGCATCCGCGACGAACCGCCTCCTCCAGTCCCATTATGAGGGCCTGATATTCCGCTTCGTTGTTTGTGCAGAGTCCCAGGTATTTTTTTAAGGTTGCAATGACAGTTCCTTCGCCGTCCCGTATCACGGAACCAGCTCCGCCGGGGCCGGGATTCCCACGGCTGGCTCCGTCCGTATAAAGGCTGAATCTGGTATCAGCCATTTTTTCCCCTGTCATCCCAGTAAATGATCCTGCTGCAGAAGGGACACTGCATTATCTCCTCGGACCTCTGCAGTTCGTTGTACATCTGAGGCGGGATGTTCATGTGGCAGGCATCGCAGACGCTCTTCCAGACCGGAACTACGGCGCGTCCGTTAACGTGACTCCTTATCCTATCGTATTTTTTAAGAAGATCCGTTTCAATTTCGGTCCTCAGCCCTTCCTGTTCCTTGAGAAGCCCCGATATCTCCGAATCCATGAGATCAAGTTCTTTCTCCAGTTCCTTCTTTTCCTTTTCGTAGTCCAAGCGTAAGGCTTCGAATTCCTGTTCCGCTGTTTTCAACTCCTTCCTCGCAGAATCCATTTCCTCAAGCTTCAGAATAATATCATCTTCTATTTCGCTGTTTTTCTTTTCAAGTGTTTCTATCTCCTTCAACATCGCCTGATATTCCTTGTTAGTCTTCACATCGAGCAATCGATCTTTGGTTTTTTTCAGCTGCTCCACGCCTTTTCTGAGGTTCTCTTCACTTGCACGGTGTGCTCTCGTGAGTTCTTCCAAGCGATGTTTTTCAGCGTCCACCGCTCTCGATGCAGCGGCAAACGACTCTTCCAGTTTGCCGATTTTTGCCGGGATCTCTTTCTTTCTCATTCCCTTCCTCGCCAGTTCCGAGTCGATCCTCTGCAAGGAAATCAATAATGCCAGGTCCTCTCTCAACAATATTCCCCTTTCAGCTGTTATCCTTTCGGATTATTGCAAAAAAAAATGCACCTGGCACCGGTGCATTTTCCCTTCCTATAAGCCGGACGGGTATCCTGATTTCGCTGACGCATTCAATCCGGACATGGCAATAATCAGGACCTCCGTTTTCAATCTTACTGGTGGGCCCACCTGGGTTCGAACCAGGGACCTACCGGTTATGAGCCGGTGGCTCTTCCAATTGAGCTATGGGCCCGCTCATGTCCGCGGTCGTCTGCGCCGCGGATTCTGAAGGTGATTTAGTTATTCTCATTCATCCCGTTTGTCAAGGACTTTTGAAAATTTCTATTTCACCACCATCTTTAGCTCCCTTCGCCTCGAAGGGTTTCTCAGCCTTTTCAGGGCATTCGCCTCGATCTGTTTCGTTCTTTCCACCATGGCACCAAGATCCTCAATGGTTTCCTCGCCGTAATCGGACCTCTCACCGATTCCAAACCTCATTCTGAGGACCTTCTCCTCCCGCGGGGTAAGCGTGGACAGAATTTTCCTGGTCTGCTTAGCCAGATCCATGCTTATCGCAGCGTCGGAGGGAGACATTATTTTCTTGTCTTCTATGAAGTCGCCCAGATGGCTGTCTTCCTCTTCTCCTATGGGCGTTTCAAGAGAGATGGGTTCCTTGGCGATCCGCAGGACTTTTCTCACCTTCTCAAGTGGAAATTCCATCTTTTCGGCAATCTCCTCGGGAGTCGGTTCCCTGCCCAGCTCCTGAACGAGATAGCGAGATGTCCGGATCAGCTTATTGATAGTCTCTATCATGTGAACTGGTATCCGGATCGTTCTTGCCTGATCGGCTATGGCACGGGTGATGGCCTGTCTGATCCACCAGGTGGCATAGGTGGAGAACTTGTATCCCCGCTGGTATTCAAACTTGTCCACGGCCTTCATGAGTCCGATGTTGCCTTCCTGAATGAGATCCAGGAACTGCAGTCCCCTGTTGGTATATTTCTTGGCGATGCTGACAACCAGGCGGAGATTCGCCTCTATCAATTTTTTCTTCGCCTCATTGGCCTTTTTCTCGCCGGCCTCTATGCGGGCGACCACATCCTTGAGGGTTTGGGCCGGAAGGCCGATCTCCGCCGTGACCTTTTTTATGGTTTTACGGGATTCCTTGATGGCCGCCTCACATTCCTTCAACCTCTTTATGGATACCCGCATATCTCTTGCAATCTTCCCCGCCTTGGCCGGATTGCGATTCATCTGCGCAAAGACCTGCTCCATTTCTCTCACGGTCATTCCGGTCATCTTCTTGCACCGTCCCACCATCATCTCGGAGCGCTTAATCTCGGCAGCGGCATTCTTAAGCCTGAGAACCATCCGGTTTATCTGTTTCTTGCTGAACCTGATTTCCCTCGACAGCTCAACTATTCTGGCCGTATTTTTCGCCAGCTCCTGCCTCGCTTTTTTCCGCTCGGCCTCCGGGATCAGCTTGTCGCCGAGCCTTTTCCTGTACTGATTGTTTCTTTTTTCAATCCGGGCTATCTTATCAATAAGTTCCAGCACCCTGTCCCGATGCATGTCCTCTTCAACAAAACCATCTTCGTCCTCAAGATTGTCCACGACATTCTTAATGCGGATGTCCTCGTTCCGGAGCTTCTTGGCGATGTCCAGGACATCTTTCACCGAGACGGCCACGCTGAAAACCGATTCCATCACTTCTCTTTCGCCTTCTTCGATTTTCTTGGCTATTTCAATCTCCCCCTCGCGGTTCAGCAGGGAGACAACCCCCATCTCGCGCAGGTACATTTTAACGGGGTCTCCTGTCTTGCCGGCCGTCGTGAGAATGGCCGCCAGTTCTTCTTCCTCCTCCTTGACCTCGCCCATCTCCTCCGCGGTCTTCTTGAGGACAATCTTTTCCCCCTTGTCCGTGTCGATGATATCAATGTTCTTCTCGCCGAAGAGCATGATGATATCGTCGATCTCTTCCGGAGACGTCACGTCGGACGGCAGAATATCGTTCACGTCGTCGTAGGTTAAAAACCCTTTTTCCTCACCCAGAGAAATGAGTTTCTTGACCTCGTCCGAATGCATTCCTTTTCGCATATTATTTCTCCCTGATCATTGATGACAGTTCCTTTTCTTGCCTAATCAGTTTTTCCTTCTCGACCAGCAACCGCCTGCAGCCTTCTTCATCATTGCGTTCCTGAGCCTGAATCAGTTCCGTCTTCAATATCCGCTGTCTTTCCCGGAACCACCTGATTTTCATTTTTCTAATGGTATCGGCGAATATCCTTTCGGCAACACCCTTTTCGAAAGGAACACCCGATACGGCAAGCTTAAGCAGGCGCTCCTTCACAGGGCACTCCCCAAGACCGTTCATCACTTCCGCAAAGGCAACTTTCCTTTTTGCATTGACAGCGTCGGAAAGAATTCCCGCAACTCTTTTCAGCTCTCCGCTCTGGACATAATCAAACGCCTTTTCATCCCGGGCCAGGGAAATCCATTCAGGGTGCTCCAGCAGCAGATAGATAAAGCTCAATTCAACGGCATCGACCGGGCGCGTTTCTTTCTGAGGCGGCTCATCATCACGTCCCGCCTTCCGGATTTTTGTGAGTGATCTGCGCACCTCCGTCTTGAGAAGATCCTGATCCATTCCGAGCCTTTCCGCCACTCTGCGGATGAATTCATTGCGCTGAAGAGGGTCTTCGATTGTAATGATGAAACGAACCGCATCGCCGGCCGCGTCCACGGTTTCCTCCAGACCGCCTTTTCTTCCCAGCACATTATCTATGTAGTAATCGACCATTGACTGGGCACGAGAGATCATCTCTTCAAGGGCCTCTCCCCCGTATTTTCTAATGAATGAATCGGGGTCGTCTTTCCCGGGGATAAGAACCACCCGGGCGCGCATTTTCTGTTCAAGGAACAGGCGCATGCTTCGCTCAACGGCGTTTCGCCCACCCTCATCGGGATCAAAAAGGACGATGACGTTTCTCGTGTATCGCCTCAGCAGGTCCAGATGATCTCTCGTCAGGGCGGTTCCGAGTGTTGCAACGGCATTCCTTATTCCTGCATTCCAGAGCTGAAGAAAATCAAAATATCCTTCAACCAGGATAACTTCATTCTTCTTTCGGATGTCTTCCCTGGACCTGTTGAGACCATATAGATTTCTTCCCTTGACGTAGACCGGGGACTCGGGTGAGTTGAGATACTTGGGCATCTCATCTCCGGTAGCCCTTCCGCCAAAGGCAACCACGTTTCCGTTCACACTCTCGATGGGAAACATCAGTCTGCCCCTGAACCGGTCATAGAAATCCCCTTCACCCCTTGTGATCAAGAGGCCTGCTTTCTCAAGGAGCTTCGGAGAGACCTTCTTCTTTTCGAAAAAAATCCTCAGGTTCCGCCATCCCCCGGGGGCATATCCCAGGCGGAAAGTCCGGACGACATCTTCCGTTATCCCTCTACCAGCGAGATAGGCCCGTGCCTCCTTTCCCGTTTCCGCCCGGAGATGGTTAGAAAAAAAATCCGCTGCGAGCTGATTTATCCTGAGAATCTCCTCCCGCAGGCTTTTGTTCCCCCTCTCGTCACGTTCCCTTAATTCCCTGGAAAGAACTATTCCGAGCTTCCCTGCCAGATGCCTCAGGGCCTCGGGAAAAGTCATCTGGTTCATCTTCATCAGGAAAGCGAAAACATCACCCCCTTCGCCGCAGCCGAAGCAATAAAAGATCTGCTTGTCCACATTCACGCTGAAGGAAGGAGTTTTTTCTTTATGAAAGGGGCAGAGGCCTGTATAGTTGACACCTGTTTTCCGGAGTGTGACGTATTCCGATACAATGTCGACGATATTAGCTCGCCTTTTGATTTCGTCTACATCAGAACGGACAGAAGTCATCAGGATAGTTCCCTTTCAGCAGGTCCGGAAGGATGAACGTTTCTGCCCAGCAAAGCAGGAAACGATGATTCAGAAAGGGCTGATGTGTATCGGTACCGGAGACATTTATCTTCACGGAATCGGATATTCTCTGAATCGCTTGATAAAAAGACCGGCTATGAAAAAATCCGTCTACTGCTCCAGTGGTTTTCCTTCTATTCGGCAAGATCCGCCTGCGAGATACCTCTTCAGGAGGATAATCTCTTTTTCACCAATTCGCTGACAAGCTTGCCGTCCGCCTTGCCGGTAACTTTCGGCATTAGGACCTTCATGACCTTTCCCATGTCCTTGACGCCCGTCGCCCCAACCTCGGCTATGGCCCTCCCGACTTCTTCCTCAACATCCTTTTCCGACATCTGCTCAGGCATGAATCCCTGAATTATGGCAAGTTCGGCCGATTCCTTTTCCACAAGATCAGTTCTGCCGCCTTTCTTGAACTGATCGATGGAATCGTTTCGCTGTTTCACCAGGGAAGAGAGCAACTGGAGCATTTCCGTCTCGTTCAGCTCTCTTTTAAGATCGATCTCCCGGTTGTGCAGAGCAGTTTTGATCATCCGGAGTGCCGAGAGTTTAAGCTTGTCCTTCGCCTTCGCCGCGAGAATCATCTCGCCCTCGATTTTCTTCTTGATGCTCATGATACCGCCACCTTTTTATCCACGCTCAGAGTTTTTTTACTGCAATGATGTAATGTTAGATTTCGAAATTTTGTATTATATTTAATAATTTATTTTTGTCAATCATTTTTAAATTCACCCCATTTCATCCGCCAGCTTCCTTCCCCCCAGAACATGGGCGTGGAGATGGAATATAACCTGTCCCCCTTCCCTGTTGCAGTTAATGACGAATCGAAACCCTTTTTCGCCTATGCCCTTTATTCGGGCCACTTCATTGGCCGCGCTCAAAATAGCCTCTGCCAGATCCTTCCGATCGGGCATCAGATCCAGAAGCGTGGCGACGTGCTGCTTGGGGATGACGATGACATGAACTGGCGCCGCCGGATGGATATCATCGAAGGCCAGCACTCTTTCATTCTCGTAAATCTTGCTGCAAGGTATCTCCCCCTTTACAATTCTGCAGAATATGCAATCGTCCATGAGCAACCTCCTTTCCCGATCTTCATTATCCTTGCTCCCCCCTTTTCCCCTCGCGGATGGCATCCTCCAGACGAAGAGCCCCCGAGTAAAGCGCTTTCCCCACGATAACACCAATCACACCGGAGGATTCTATGGCTTTCAATCTCTCTATGTCCCTAAGTCCCGACACTCCTCCGGAAGCAATCACGGGCATCCGGATGGATTCCGCCAGTAATCTGGTAGCCTCTATATTAACGCCTCCTTCCATGCCGTCCCTTCCGATATCCGTGTATACAACAGCGGAAAAACCGGAACCCTCGTAGCTTTTCGCGATCTCTACTACCGACTGCCCCGTTTCCTCGGTCCAGGCCTCAACTGCCGCCTTTCCATCGCGACCGTCCAGGCCGAGTATGATTCTCCCTTCCAGGAAATGTCCGGCTTCCTTGACAAAATCCCTATTCTTCAGGGCCGCCGTCCCTAGGATCAGCCAGCCTACGCCAATGTCGAGATACTCTCGAGCGGTCTTCATGTTCCTTATACCGCCGCCCAGTTGAATCGGAATGGAAATTGCTCGGACGATATCCCGAATCACGCTCATGTTTTTCGGGATTCCGGCGCGGGAACCGTCCAGATCCACAACATGTATCCTCTCCGCGCCCAGATCCTGCCATCTGCGGGCAACGTCGGCAGGATTGGTAGAATAGACAGTCATGCGCCCGAAGTCGCCCTGCATCAGGCGTACGCATCTGCCGTCTCTCAAATCAATGGCCGGTATGATAAGCAATCTTCATCTCCTAAAAAAAATCGGAATTTACAAGACCTTCCATAAATTCCGAAACGTATCGGCCCTTCAATGATGTCCGGTGTCTGTTATTCGGGGTAATTCCGATCTCTGTCAATGGGGATCCGGAAAGGACTCCATCATCCGGTCAATGCCCTCTGCCGAGAGCTGCCGCGCCGTGACCCACTTCCCGCCGCCTCTTATGAACGTGGATATCAGAAGGAGATTCTCCATGAGAGATTCCTGGGTCTTGTCAAAGTAAGCGTTCCAAAGGATCGCACCGTCGTTCACCCGCACGAGACTTATCTCAAAAGACACCGAGGCCGGCTTTTCCGCCGAATAGGCAAACCCCTTGCGCTCTCGATAGCAGTATAAATAGCCCACAACGACGCCTTCAACGCCCAGCTCCCTGCCAACCTTCTTGATCACATGAATGGGACTGGTCTTGAACGACTCCGCAACGACCCTTCGATAAATGCCTTCTGCCCTGTCACCGGATACGATTACGAGCTTCGTGTTCGCCTTCAGTCTTTCGAGAAAAAGGTTCTCCACGACATCCGTGACACCTTCAGGTGTCGCACAGCTCCGCGCAAGATTGCCGCTCAGTGGACGGCGGATCGTATTTGATGTCGCGTCTTCATGAGAAATGAGTTGAAAGGGCAAAACGGCTATATTCCGAGGGGCGGCTTCTTTCTTCTGCACCGAAGTCTTGACATCGCCCCGAGAGGCGCATCCCATCAAGATCAGGATCCAGAGAGGCAAAAAAATCAGGGTGATGAACCGGGCGCGAAAAGGTTCTGAATGAATTATAATGGGCTTCACCCCTTTCAGAGATATCTCAAGGGTCCAAGAGTATCAGGAGGAGAGAATCAGAGAGATCCTTTGGTTGAAGGAATCCCCCTGACCTTCCGATTCAACGAGACCGCCTGGTCCAGTGCACGAGAAAAAGCCTTGAATATGGCTTCGATCTTATGGTGATTGTTCTTACCATAATGGAGGTTGATATGCAAGGTGATTCCGCTGTGATCAGCAAATGCTTTAAAGAATTCCAGGAAGAGAACCGGGTCGAAATCCTTTATTTTTCTGCTGCCGAAGTCGGCATTGAAAACGAGGTACGGCCTCCCCGAAATATCGATGCTCACACTGCAGAGGCTCTCATCCATGGGAACAAGAGCGAACCCGTAACGGTTTATGCCCTTCTTTTCCTCCAGCGCTTCTTTAAAGGCCTGACCGAGGCAGATGCCGATATCCTCAACCAGATGATGGTAATCCACAGAGGTATCCCCCCGGCTCTTCACGCGCAGATCGAAAAGTCCATGGCGCGCGAAAAGGTCCAGCATGTGATCCAGCAGGGGTATAGACGTAGCAAGGTCCCCTTTCCCGGTACCCTCAAGCTTTAAATCCAGGGAAATTTCCGTTTCCTTGGTCTTTCTGTATACTTTCGCAGTCCTTGCCATCACCGGATCCCCTCAGATTACTTTGTTCAATGAATACTCTATGATGCCTTCCGCACCCGCCTCCTGAAGAAGGGGAATGAGATCCCTCACGATTTTCTTCTCTACGATGGTTTCAACGGCAAACCATTCTTCATTGTACAATCCCGAGATTGTGGGAGCTTTTAGAGACGGCAGGAGAAGAATGACCCGGCCGAGATTCTCCTTCGACACGTTGAGTTTAATTCCCACTTTCCCGATGGCCTGTAGAGATCCGGTGAGAAGAACTCTGATCTGCTCAATCTTCCGCTTTTTCAGCGGATCGGCCCAGGCCGCCGGGTTTGCAATCAGTTGCGTGTTCGTTCTCATCAACTCCTGGACAATTCGCAGCTTGTTCGCCCTGAGCGTGCTCCCCGTCTCAGTGACTTCCACAATGGCATCCACAAGTCCCTCAACGCACTTCGCCTCCGTGGCACCCCAGGAAAACTCCACATGCACGTCAATGTTTCTTTCTCTGAAATACTTCTTCGTGAAATTTACCAGTTCCGTCGAAATTCTCTTACCCTTCATATCCTCGATGGAGCGAATGGGAGAGTCCTCCGTCACCACGAGAACCCATCGGGCCTGACCCGTTGAGACCTTTGAATAGACCAGATCCTGCACCACCACGACATCAGATTCGTTCTCAAGAATCCAGTCCCGCCCCGTCAGACCAAGGTCAAGCGTACCCTCTTCAACATATCGGGACATTTCCTGGGCACGCACGAGAGAACAGGCAATTTCCTCATCGTCGATATCGGGGAAATAACTCCTGCTATCGTATGATATGCGCCAGCCCGCCCTTTTGAAGAGTTCCACCGTGCTCTCCTCAAGGCTTCCCTTGGGTATGCCCAGTTTCAGCTTCGTCATTTATAAACATCTCCCGGTTCAAATATCTTTGTTCCGATTATCTCCTCTTTTCCACCAGAAATTCTTCTGTAAAAGCAACTCCGATATCCGGTATGACATGCCGCCCCTCCCCTCTGTTCCACCTTGAAAAGCAGGGTATCCGAGTCGCAATCAATCAGAATTTCTTTTACTATCTGTACGTTGCCCGACGTTTCACCCTTTACCCAGAGGCTGTTTCTCGAACGGCTCCAATAGGTCGCCTGGCCCGTTTCCAGCGTCCTGCGCCAGGCCTCTGGATTCACATAGGCCATCATAAGCACTTCTTTTGTCTCGAAATCCTGAACAATGGTCGGCACAAGGCCGCCTCCCTTGCTGAAATCCGGACCCAACATCACTTCACACTCTCCATAAAGACATGAAAACGCTCGATTTATCTCGCGTTTCTCCATATAGTTTAATACGTTTTTTTAATCAAGCATTATTTTCCCGGAAATTTGATCTTGCCTCGATCGATCTTTTATGTTACCAATCAAAATCACTGAAGATTTCTAATACGATCGGCTGTCTTGAGACCGGAATTGAAAGGAAATGGCTTCAGAAAGGGGGATAAAGCAATGACCGTTTTAATTGGCGGAGCGGCTGCGTTGTTACTCGGATTCATCGGCTTTATTGCCTGGCAGAAGGAATTCTTCATCATATTAAAAGGGGCAATTCCACTGGCCCTGCTTCTGGGTGGAGCGCTCGCCGTCTACGTAGGGATTGATGAATTGAAAGACAAGATGCGCGAGGAGAAGGAAAAAGAAAAAGAAGAACTGGAAAAGACAAGGGAAGAACTGGAAAAGGCCCGGGCGGAAGCCGAAAAGATGAGAGAGGAACTGGAAAAGATGAAAGAGGGAAAAACCTCTTGACAGATTTTCTGAAGTAAAATAAAAATCACGCATTTCGCTGACAGCCAGGCAAGCGTTTTGAATAAAAAAATGAAAAAGCATTCAACCAGCATATCCTATTTTCTCACCTGTCCCTGCATCTACATGTATTGATGCCTGCTGTCCGTCCCGATGACGGGCACGCAGGCTTCCCGACTTAAAAGCGGTTTTTCTTTTTTCACTTTTCAAATCACTTTTTAAATTTAAGGAGGTGTAGTGCCATGAGAAAATCTGTTTTTTCAATCATTGCTGCATTAATGTTGTCCATCGCACTGATACTCTCGGTGCAGGCCTGCAAGCCGTCAGCCCCGCCTGCCACAGAACTGACATACAGCGTCTTCTTCCCGCCCACCCACGGACAGGCAAAGGCCGCCGAAGCCTGGGCAAGGGAAATCGAGAAGAGGACCCAGGGCAAGGTGAAAATTAAAGTTCTCGCCGGCGGAACCCTGACACCTGCCGATCAGTGTTATGACGGTGTGGCAAAGGGAATCTCGGATTTAGGAATGTCCTGCTTCGCCTATACGAGAGGCCGCTTCCCCCTCACGGAAGTCCTCGACCTTCCTCTCGGATACCCGAACGGCCGGGTCGCCACCCGCGTGGCCAACGATTTCTATAAGACCTTCAAACCCAAGGAATTGGAGGATGTGAAAGTTCTTTACATTCATGCCCACGGGCCGGGATTGCTTCACACGGTGAAACCGGTCAAATCACTGGCGGAACTGAAAGGAATGAAGATCCGCTCCACGGGTCTCAGCTCGAAAGTCATAACGGCGCTGGGTGGAACGCCGGTAGCCATGCCTCAAGGCGAGACCTACGAGGCAATCCAGAGAGGGGTGGTGAACGGAACCATCGGGCCTATAGAGGTCCTCAAGGGATGGAAACAGGGCGAGGTGATAAAGAATACGACCGACTGTGCCAGCGTGGGATACACCACTGCAATGTTCGTCGTCATGAATATGAAGAAATGGAACGCCCTGCCGCCTGATATCCAGAAGATATTCGAGGATGTGAGCGGCGAATGGATCGATGTTCACGGCAAGGCCTGGGACGACCTCGATGACGAAGGACGAAAATTCACTTTGAGCCTGGGAAACAAGATAATCCCCCTGAGCAAAGAACAGCAGAACCGCTGGCGCTCGGCCGTGAAACCTATAATTGACGGCTACATCAAGGCCATGGACGAAAAAGGGCTCCCCGGCAAGAAGGCCGTCGAGGAAACGGAGAAACTGATAAAGAAATACTCCGGGATTTACAAATAGATTGGTAACGGCCTCATCGCATCCGGCGGAGATTCTTACTCCGCCGGATGGCAGAGAGCCCCCTCAAAATTAAAAGCACCTGAGAGAAAAGGTTATGCCGTTTCAGGGCGGATGGATTTATCGGCTTGGTCGCATTTTCAATCATGTGGCAGCGGGCGCAGTTGTAATGATGATGCTGCTCACATGTGCCGATGTCGTATTGCGCCTGTTTAACCGTCCAATCCTCGGCACCTATGAAATGGTCGGCTTCCTGGGAACGGCCGTTATCGCGTTCGCACTGGCCTTCACTTCAATCGAGCGCGGCCACATCGCGGTTGAAATTCTCATGGACCGGTTTCCCGCAAAGGTCCAGAACTTTGTGGAAGGGATCAATCACCTGATAGGAGCAGCCCTTTTTATTTTAATCTCCTGGCAGAGCATGGTATATGCCGGCGATCTGAAGGCAAGCGGCGAGGTCTCTCTCACCCTCGCGATTCCGACCTATCCTTTCGTTTACGGCATCGCGGCGGGCTGCTCTATTCTCGCCCTCGTTCTTGCCCTGGAATCCCTGAGATTTTTCAAAAGGGCGGCGAGACAATGACACCAACCACAGTGGGTATAGTGGGCTTTGTCGTTCTCGTGGCGCTCATGTTCCTGCGCATCCCGGTGGGATTCGTCATGGCTCTCGTGGGGATAATCGGTTTTGGAACCCTGGTCTCCTGGGATGCCGCTTTTCTTCTTACCGCCCGCGATTTCTATTCCATCTTCGGTTCATATAACCTGACAGTTATCCCTCTCTTCGTTTTCATGGGGCAGCTTGCCCATCACTCGGGCATTAGCGGAAGACTATTCAACTCAGCCAACAAATTCATGGGGCACCTGCCCGGGGGGCTCGCAATCGCAACAATCGGGGCCTGCGCAGGCTTTTCCGCCATCTGCGGCTCCACGACGGCCACCGCCGCCACCATGGCATCCGTCGCCCTGCCAGAGATGAAAAAATACCGCTATGATCCGGCACTCGCAACGGGAGTGGTAGCCGCGGGCGGAAGCCTCGGGATCCTGATCCCGCCGAGCACCATCTTCATTGTATACGGGATCATGACCGAACAGTCGGTCGGTAAACTCTTCATGGCCGGAGTCCTGCCGGGAATTCTCCTTACCGTTCTCTTCATCGTCACCATCTTCATATGGACTAGGCTTCAGCCGGAACTGGTCACGCCGGCCCCCAAATCCACCTGGAAGGAGAGGCTGTCCTCACTAAGCGGGGTCATAGAAACCCTCATTCTCTTCGTCCTTGTCATGGGGGGACTGTTCACTGGTTTCTTTACCCCCACCGAAGCGGCCTCCATCGGCGCCTTCGGGACACTGATAATCGCTCTGATCGGGCGAAATCTCACCTGGAAGGGTTTTGTCCAGTCCCTCTACGAGACGACCCGCGTCACCTGCATGATTATGGTCATCGTAGCGGGCGCGACTGTTTTCGGGCATTTCCTCGCCATAACCGGCATTCCTTCCAATGTAGGCAGCTGGGTCGCCGGACTGCATGTGCCGCCCTATGTCGTTATCGGTCTGATCATCTTAATCTACTTAGCCATGGGCTGCCTCATGGATTCCCTGGCAATGATAATGCTGACCATTCCTATTTTCTACCCGGTCATAATCACCCTCGGCTACGACCCGATCTGGTTCGGCGTCATTATAGTCCTGGTCACGGGAATGGGGGTCATCACTCCTCCCGTCGGGATCAATGTATATGTAGTGGCGGGCGTGGCCCGGGACATCCCTCTCCACATAATCTTCCGGGGAGCGCTTTACCTGCTGGCGGCACAGATCGTGACAGCTCTCATCCTGATTCTATTCCCGGGCATAACGCTCTTCCTGCCCGGACTCATGAAATAAAGGCTTGACAATCTTTTCGGTTTCTGGTTTCGAGTTTCTGATTTCCAGTTACCCATTCACACATCAAACATTCCAGCATGTATGCTCTCCAGGCGGGCGTAATGGAGGATTGATCAGCATTGAAGCATGGACGTCTTTTTCTCATACCGATCATTGTGATTGTCCTTGCCGCTTACGGGTGCGCGACTGCGCCCAAGCACAAGGGAAAGAGAGAAGTCCGGAGAATGCTCGTTACGGCCTATTCCGACGATCAGAAATCGACAGGCTGGAAACACAAATGGGGCTGCTTTCTCCTGCCGCCGGTCTATGCATACGGCCCGCACGAGGGGAAACGAAAGCAGGTCGGAATCACCTCGGACGGGAGCAGGGCGAAGAAAGGGACCATCGCAGCAGATATTAAAAAATACCCATATGGAACCAAGATGTATGTGCCGGGTTACGGATGGGGCGAGGTGCACGATATCGGTTCAGCCATCAAGGGAGAGCACATAGACGTCTTTTTCCCCGACGTCAAGGATGCGAAGGCCTGGGGCAGAAAATATCTCGATGTGATTATTCTGAGATAGCGGTCATCCGCTCCTGCGCATCTTGCGCAGCATTTCGTAGAGGAGCAGAATTGCGCCGATTGAAATAGCCGAATCGGCCACGTTGAATGCGGGCCAGTGATGGGCGCCGATGTAAACATCGAGAAAATCGATGACGTCCCCGAAGCGGACCCGGTCTATCAGATTTCCCACTGCTCCGCCCATGATAAGCGACAGGGGAAAAAGGAACTGCGGCTCCTCGGACCCGTATCGGCGGACATAGTAAACAATTAGCAGGACGGCCGCCACCGTGACTGCTATGAAGAAAACGGCCCTGAATGCTGGAGGAGCCGTGGCGAGGAAACCAAAGGCCGCTCCGGGATTCCGGATATAGGTGAGGCTGAAGAACCCGTCGATGACCGGGATCGAACTGTGCAGGGGCATTCTCGAGTCAACAATATACTTCGCTATCTGGTCGAAGATAACAACGAGCCCCGCCGCTGCTGAGAAAATGATCCACCGTCTGCTCACCGCGGATTCTCCGCGGGAAGGTTTCCGACGCACCTGCTGCAGATAGTGGGATGTGCCGGGTCTGCTCCCACCGTCTCGCTGTAAATCCAGCAGCGGTCGCATTTTGCACCCGCCGCTTTTGTAACTCTGATCTTCAGACCCTCGAATTCGGAACTTTCATAGGCCTCCGGCAGGCCGTCTTTTTCCACAATCTCAAGCTGAGAAACAATTGTCAGGGTTTTCAGATATTCCTGCTTTTCAGCCAGGAGCCTTTGCAGTTTTTCCGGTGCATAGAGTTCAACCCGTGCATCCAGCGAATGCCCTATTATCCTGTTCTTTCTCGCGTGCTCCATGGCCTTTGAAATCTCGCCCCTCAGAGAGATGAGCGTTTTCCAGTTCTCTTTCAGTGCTTCATTAATATATTCCTGATTCACTTCCGGGAACCGGGTTAGATGAACGCTTTGAGCCTTGCCATCATAACGGGGCATGTTCGCCCAGATTTCCTCCGCGGTGAAGGTGAGTATGGGGGCGAGAAGCCGCACCAGTGTATCGAGAATGATAAACATCGCGCTCTGCGCCGATTTCCTGGCCTTCGCTTCAGCCTTCGATGTGTAGAGCCTATCCTTGGAAACATCGAGATAGAGGGCGCTCAGATCCACCGTGCAGAAATTATAGATTGTGTAGTAGACAATGTGGAACTGATAATCGTCGTAAGCCTTGCGCACCCTCTGGACCACCTCCTGGAGCCGGTGCAGGGCCCATCGATCCATTTCCTCCATATCAGCAAAGGGGATCCTGTCACGGCTCAAATCGAAGTCGTAAAGATTCCCCAGAATGTAGCGGGCCGTGTTACGGATCCTCCGGTAGGCCTCCACAAGGCGTTCAAGGATCTCGTTTGATATGCGGATGTCCACCGTGTAATCCTCCGCGGCAACCCAGAGGCGGAGTATCTCGGCGCCGTACTTCTCGATGATCTCCAGTGGATCAATCACGTTTCCAACGGATTTGGACATCTTCTTCCCCTCGCCGTCAACGACAAATCCATGGGTCAGGACGCTGCGGTATGGCGCCCGCCCTCGCGTGCCGACTGATTCCAGAAGCGAGGAATGGAACCAGCCGCGGTGCTGATCGCTGCCTTCAAGATACATGTCCGAAGGTGAACGGAGGCTCGGCCAGACCTCAAGGACGGCGGCGTGGCTCACGCCTGAGTCGAACCACACATCCAGGATGTTCGTTTCTTTCGCAAATGCTGTGCCTTTGCAGGCCGGACAGACCGTGCCGGGCGGCAGGAGTTCAGCCGCGTCTTTTTCAAACCAGACATCGGCTCCGCGTTCTTTGACCAGCTCGACTATGCGGTCAAGAATCTCTTTCGTGGCCAAGACGCCGCCGCACTCCTTGCAGTAGAAAACCGTTATGGGAACGCCCCAGAGCCTCTGCCGGGAAATGCACCAGTCAGGACGGTTTTCCACCATTCCGTAGATGCGGTCCCTGCCCCAGGCGGGAATCCATTTAACCTGATCAATACACTCAAGGGCCTTCTTTCGAAGGGCATTCTTTTCCATCGAAATAAACCACTGCTCAGTGGAACGGAAGATGATGGGATTTTTGCAGCGCCAACAATGGGGGTAGGAGTGCTCGATATCAACAAGACCCAGCAGCTTCCCAACCTCTTTCAATTTGCGGTTCACCGAGTCATTGGCATCGAAGACGAACTCGCCGGCAAAAAATTCCACATCCCTCGTAAACCGGCCGTCCTCATCCACGGGAGCATAATTGTCCAGCCCGTATTCCATACCTATCTCGTAGTCTTCCTGACCGTGCCCCGGAGCGATATGGACGGCTCCCGTGCCTGCGTCCAGGGTTACGAATGGCGCGAGGATAAGAATGCTTTCCCTGTCCAGAAAAGGATGGCGACACTTGAGTCCTTCAAGCACTGATCCATTGAACTCGTCTATGATCTCGAACTTCTTTAATCCGAACGCGTCCATGCAGTAGTCAACGAGTTCCTTGGCGAGGATGAGCACTTCCCCTTCCACCCGGACCGCCGCGTAAACGAAATCCTTGTGAAGTGCAATGGCCAGATTCGCCGGTATGGTCCAGGGCGTTGTCGTCCAGATAACCACGTATACCTTCTCGCCCTTGAGCCTTGGCCTAACGGTGGAGATATCGGATATCATAGGAAACTTGATGTAAATGGATGGCGTGTGATGATCCGCGTATTCCACTTCTGCCTCTGCCAGGGCGGTCTTGCACGAGGCGCACCAGTAAACCGGTTTCTTGCCCTTGTAAACATCGCCGTTAAGCATGAGCTTGGCGAACTCCGCCACGGTGATCGATTCGTATTCATAGCTCATGGTGAGATAGGGATTGTCCCACTCCCCGAATACGCCCAGGCGCTTGAACTGCTGCCGCTGAATATCCACGTATTTTTCCGCATATGACCGGCAGTACCGCCTCTTTTCAGCCTGGGACAGGGCATCCTTTTTAGCGCCCAGTTCCTTGTCCACCTGGTGTTCTATGGGAAGGCCGTGGCAGTCCCACCCGGGAACGAAAATACTGTCATAGCCCGACATGTTCTTTGACTTGATCACAAGATCCTTGATGATCTTGTTGAGAGCGGTCCCCAGATGAATATCCCCGTTGGCATAAGGGGGCCCGTCGTGGAGAATGTATTTTTCCCGGCCTTTCGACACCTCCCTGATCTTCCCGTATATATCTATCTCATCCCAGACCTTGAGCATCTCCGGCTCTTTCCTGGAAAGGTTCGCCTTCATGGGAAAATCGGTCTTCGGCAGATTCAGAGTGTCCTTATAGTCCATGACTCTCTCCTCATGAGCCCCTGCAAAGCTTATAGCTCATTGATTTTTTTAATTTTGAGGGAGATATCACAGAAAAACACGACTTTCAAGGGGGGAAGAATCAAAAAAAAGCCCCCTGAGAGGCAGGGGGCTTTTTCACATTTGCTGCACATTCTATTTTACATATCCATTCCGCCGTAACCGCCCATTCCGCCAGGAGGCATTGGGGGCATTCCGGTTTCCTTCTTGGGCTTCTCGGCAACCATGCACTGAGTCGTCAGCATGAGAGAAGCGACGCTCGCCGCATTCTGAAGGGCGAAGCGGGTCACCTTCTTGGGATCAATGACACCTGCCTTTACCAGGTCCTCATATTCATCCGTCGCTGCGTTGAAACCGAACGACCCTTTCTTCTCCTTTACCTTCTCAACGACGATGTTCCCTTCGGCGCCGGCATTTTGCGCGATCATCTTGAGCGGTTCCTCGAGCGCCCTCTTTACGATGGCAACACCGACCTGCTGATCCCCATCAAGGGCCAGCTTCTCCAGGGCCGGGATGCAACGAATGTATGCAACACCGCCTCCGGGAACGATCCCCTCTTCCACGGCCGCGCGGGTCGCGTTCAGCGCATCTTCGACACGGGCTTTCTTCTCTTTCAACTCCGTCTCAGTCGCAGCACCCACCTTGATCACGGCCACGCCGCCGACCAGCTTCGCCAGTCTCTCCTGAAGCTTCTCGCGATCATAGTCGGACGTGGTTTCCTCGATCTGGGCCCGGATCTGCTTGACCCGCCCCTCAAGACTGGCCCTATCGCCTGCGCCGTCGATGATAGTCGTGTTGTCCTTATCAACGGTAAGTTTTCTGCAGCGGCCGAGGTCGTCAATCTTGGCGTTCTCAAGCTTTGCGCCCATTTCCTCGGAAATAACCTTTCCGCCCGTGAGAATGGCGATATCTTCCAGCATTGCCTTCCTTCTGTCGCCGAAGCCCGGGGCCTTCACTCCGACAACATGGAGAGTACCGCGAAGCTTGTTGACAACCAGCGTCGCCAGGGCTTCGCCTTCTATATCTTCTGAAATTATCATCAGGGGCTTCCCCATCTTGGCGATCTGCTCGAGAATGGGGAGAAGTTCCTTCATATTGCTGATTTTCTTGTCATAGATGAGAATGTAGGGGTCTTCGTAATTGACTTCCATCTTCTCGGGGTTGGTGATGAAATAGGGTGAGAGATATCCTCTGTCGAACTGCATTCCTTCCACGATGTCCAGTTCGGTTTCCAGACCCTTGGCCTCTTCAACGGTGATGACGCCTTCTTTGCCGACCTTGTTCATCGCCTCGGCGATGATGTTTCCGATGGCTTCGTCGTTGTTGGCTGAAATGGTTCCGACCTGGGCGATCTCTTTCTGATCCTTGGTGGGCTTGCTAAGCTTGCTGAGCTCATCCACCACGATCTGTACCGCCTTGTCGATACCTCTTTTGATGTCCATCGGGTTATAGCCGGCTGCCACGCTCTTGGCCCCTTCCCGATAGATTGCCTGGGCGAGGATTGTAGCTGTCGTGGTTCCGTCTCCCGCCACATCACTCGTGCGGCTTGCAACTTCTCTCACCATCTGGGCGCCCATGTTCTCGAACTTGTCTTCCAGTTCAATTTCCTTGGCTACGGTCACACCGTCCTTTGTCACGTTGGGCGCACCGAAGGTCTTCTCCAGGATGACATTCCTTCCCTTGGGGCCGAGAGTAACTTTAACGGCATCTGCAAGGGTATTGACACCCTTGAGAATGGACTTCCTTGCTTCCTCATCGTACTGAAGTACTTTTGCTCCCATTTATTTCTTCCTCCTTATTTTTCAATGATGCCCAGAATGTCTTCTTCTCGCATGATGAGGTGCTCCTCACCTTCGATTTTGACCTCTGTCCCGGCGTACTTGCTGAAAAGCACCCTGTCACCGACCTTCACATCCATGGCAATGATTTTGCCGTCCTCGGTAGTTCTGCCTTTTCCGACGGCAACCACCTTGCCTTCAATGGGCTTCTCTTTAGCGGTATCGGGGATGATGATTCCCCCTTTTGTCTTCTCCTCTTCCTCTGTGCGCTTCACAATGATTCTGTCGTGTAAGGGCCTGATTTTCATGCTAATTTGTTTCCTCCTTTCACCTATATTTTTTAGCTGAAAACGAACATTATTATGCCCTTCCTGAAAATCAGCCATAAATTAAACACGAATTTAGTGATGTCAAGTGCCCCTCAATAAAAACAGATGCGTTCCCTCCCGGAAATAAATCCATCGAAACATGAAGCCCAAAATTATTTACATTTGTCTGTAAATTGTGCTAAATAGTCGCAACCCTATCCGGCGCGAAGAAGGGACAAGAGGGTGTAACCAATGAGATTTATTCCCAAAGAGGAAAAATTTTTCGATCATTTTGAAGAGCTAGCCGTCAAGATCGAGGAGGGTGGAAAGCTTTTTACGGAGATCCTCGAGAACTTCGAACATTCGGAAGCAAAGGTCTCGACACTGAAGGAAATCGAGCACGAGGCTGACGGAATCACCCACCGGATCTACGAAAAAATGCACAGGACTTTTCTGACGCCATTCGACCGGGAAGACATCTATGCCCTGGCGAACAAGATGGACAGCATACTAGACATGATCGAGGCTTCGGCGGTGAGGATGTACCTTTACAAAGTGAAAAAGCCCGCCGACGAAATCAAAGAGCTTGCCCTTATCCTCAACAATGCAGTTGCCAAAGTGAAACTGATAGTTCACGGTCTCCGGGACAAAAAAAATTCAAAGAAGATTCTGGAGGCCTGTGTGGAGATAAATACCCTTGAAAACGAAGGAGACTATATCCTCAGACAGGCCATGGCCCGGCTCTTCGAGAAAGAAAAAGACGCCAAGGAACTGATCAAGTGGAAGGAAATCTTCGAACGGATAGAGGAAGCCATCGATGTTTGCGAGGATGTCTCAAATATCGTAGAGGGAATCGTCCTGAAACATGGATAGTCATTCCTTAACCTTCATTGTCTTCATCATCTTTACAGCCCTGGTTTTTGATTTCATCAATGGCTTCCATGACGCGGCGAATTCCATTGCTACGGTCGTTTCAACCCGTGTTCTGAAGCCAAGACAGGCTGTCCTGTTCGCAGCTTTTTTCAATTTTGTAGCCGCCTTTCTTATCGGGGTTCAAGTGGCCAAGACTGTCGGAACCGGAATTATCAATCCGGCGATCGTGGACAACTTCCTGATACTGTCTGCTTTGTTCGGGGCCATTACCTGGAATCTGATTACCTGGTGGCTGGGTCTTCCAAGCAGTTCTTCCCACGCTCTCATCGGAGGCCTGATCGGAGCCGGACTCGTGAAAGGTGGTCTGAAGGTGCTGGTGTTGAAGGGAATCATCAAAACGGCCAGCTTCATCGTCCTTTCTCCGGCCATTGGATTGGTCATCGGTTTCATCATGATGATCCTGGTATTGAATCTCTCCAGCCACAGCAACGTTCGGAAAGCGGACACGATTTTCAGAAGGTTCCAGTTGTTTTCGGCGGCCATCTTCAGCATCAGCCACGGAATGAACGATGCTCAAAAGACCATGGGTATCATCGCCATCGTCCTCTTCAGCAGCGGATTTATGGGTTCCTCTTTTTACATTCCATACTGGGTCGAGATTTCATGCTACTTGGTGATTGCCATGGGAACCATGGCAGGAGGCTGGCGCATCGTGAAGACCATGGGCACGAAGATCACCAAGCTTCAGCCCATGGGAGGTTTCTGTGCTGAAACGTCAGCCGCCGTCGCCATCATCGGCGCATCCATAGCAGGTATACCCGTGAGCACAACGCACACGATCACAGGGGCGATCATGGGCGTTGGCGCCACCAAGAGGCTCACGGCCGTCCGGTGGGGCATCGCGGGAAACATTATCTGGGCCTGGGTTCTGACCATACCCCTTTCGGCATTGATGTCAGCGGTTTTTTACCTAACCCTGAGCAATTTTTTCTATTGATTATCCCGCGGGAGCTCGGCATCACCGATACGCTAAGGGCTTTATGTGTACGGCCGTCTTGCAGAGCTCCTTGAATCTCATCGCATCCTTTATGGACCCCACTATATCATCGTAATGGATCGGTACGGCAGCCTCGGGCCCGATCAGAGCGACGGCGCGAGCCGCTTCCTCCGCGGTCATGGTGTAGGTCCCGCCCACGGGGACGATCATGATGTCAGCTTTAATGTTATTCATCTCCGGAATAATATCCGTGTCACCGCAATAATAAATCCTCCTGCCTTCCACGGTAAGAATGAATCCTATCCAGCCGCTTTCCCGCGGGTGAAAAGGCTTCCCCGGATTGTAGGCCGGAACGGCCTCCACGGTCATCTCGAACAATTCGACCCTGTCGCCGGATTTCACGACTCTCACATCCCCGGATAAATCGGCGGCCACATCCCCGGTCGTGATGATGACCGTTTCTTTCCTTCTTATTTTTTTTATGTCATCGGGAGAAAAATGATCGTGGTGTATGTGGGAAACGAGGATGAGATCGGCCGGCTCCGGGCTTTTCAGTTTCCACGGATCAATGTAAATCGTTCTATCGCTCTTGATCTTTACGCTTGAATGGCCTAACCAGAAAATTTTATCGAGCATTTTTCAACCCCCTCTCTGATTTAAATTTTTCCCTTCGGGATCCCTGTCGTAAACAGGAAAACGCAGAATGACGGTTGTTCCCTGGCCCAAGCGGCTTTCTATTTCCATTATGCCGTTGTGCGCCGCCATCAAGTGTTTCACGATGGAAAGGCCCAGACCCGTTCCTCCTAGCTCCCTCGATCGGGTCTTGTCCACGCGGTAGAAACGTTCGCCCAGGCGCGGGATTTCGTCCCGGGGTATTCCAATGCCTGTATCGCTTATGCGTACGGCCACCTGATTCTCCCCTTCCTGGAATGCCGATACGGTTATGCGGCCACCTTCAGAAGTAAACTTGACTGCGTTGTCCAGGACATTCAGGAATATCTGCACCAATCTGTCCCGGTCGGCCCGGATGGGCGGGAGATCTTCCGGCCATTCCCCGTGAAGTGTCAGATGCTTTTCTTCCGCCCTGTGTTCAATCATGGAAATAACATTGTTCAGAATGCCGTCCACTGAAACACTCTCGAAGAAGAACGGCATCTCTCCCAGTTCGATATCCGATATGACGAGCAGATCGTCCACGAGGCGGTTCAGGCGCTTCGCATGGCGCTCGATGATATCCAGAAACTTAGCGGCCGTTTCTCTATCTTCCAGGGCACCCTCTCGCAGTGTCTCAATGAAGCCCAGAATGGCCGTAAGCGGCGTCCGTATTTCATGGGTCACGTTCGCCACAAAATCCGCCCGCACCCTTTCCAGTCTCCTCAGGCGCGTTACATCGTGGAAAACGATCATGGTTTTTCTATCACCCGCTGGCCCCGGGATGGCTGAGATACTTGCATCGAGAATGATGGGATGGGTGTCTCCGAGGGCAATCTGCTGAGAGGTGGGTTCGCCTTCTTTCTTGAACCTATCGAAGGCCGCCTGTAGTTCGATGTTCCTGAACGCCTCTATGAGCGTCTTTCCGCCCACATCACCATACCGGGATGCGATCATCCTGCGAAAGGCCCGGTTGAAGATTTCGATGCGGTCATCCTGGTCAAGCACCAGAACGCCCTCGCTCATGCTCGCAAAGGCGGCAATCAGCTTTGCCTTTTCCTCATTGGCCGTCTTTATTTTTTCATGAAGTTCCGCGACAAGATAATTGATGTTTTTTGAGAGCTGTTTCATCTCGTCTGTCGTCTTGACAAGAAGAGTCCCGGGAGCATCGCCTTTCCTCAATCTCTCCGTGAACTGTTCCATAGCCGTGATGGGTGACGTCAGGCGGTATGAAAAGAACAACGCAAGGACCAGAGCAAGCGGAAACACCACAACGACTGCAACAAGAACCGAATTAAAGAGTGAATCCATCCGGCGCTTGACCTCATGAAGCGGCCGCGCCAGCCTGATGTAACCGCCGATTTCCCCCTTTTCTCTAAGGGGCAGAGCAACATAAAGCATTTCCATGCCGGCCGACCGGCTGTAGCGGACGGCGCTACCCCTGCCTCTTACTCTGGCCTCCTCAATCTCCGGCCGATTGAAATGTTTTTCCATTTCGGCGACAGATAACTCCGAATCGGCGAGAACTTTTCCCGCCCTGTCGATGAGGGTGACCCGGGAGCAGGAAAGTTCAGCAAGCTTCTTAATCCCGGCCCCCACGTCTTTTCTGGAACTAAGCTCCATGATGCCCGCGTAGGCGGTCAGCTCCTCCTCGATCCCGGCGGTCACGGATTTCCGGATCTCCTGTCTTACCAGCAAAGCAATGACGCACAGGGACAGAATACCGACCAGAAGATAAGTGCCGAAGACTTTCAGAAACAGCCTGCTTTTCATGTCGGCTCCCCGTCGTACCCGGAATGAAATTGATGACGGACGCTCTCTCCCGTGACCATGTAGATGACCATGTCGGCGATCCCCTTGGCGTGATCCGCGATGCGCTCCAGATTCTTTGATATCTGCATGATGAGAATGGCGCGGTGAATCGTCCTGGGATCCTCGAGCATGAAAGTCAGGAGCTCCCTGAAAATCTGGTCATTCAGGCAGTCCACCGTATTCTCGGCACGCCGTACCTTGTCTGCCAGAGCGGTATCTTCATTCACCAGGGCATCGAGGCTTTCTCTGATCATTTCCCGGGTGATGTCCGCCATCCGGGGGAGATCGATATATGGCTTGAGCTGGGGCTCCTCGTTCAGGGTAATAGCCTTCTGTGCGATATTAACGGCCATGTCCCCTATTCTCTCCAGATGACCGTTGATCTTGAGCGCCGTGGCAATGAACCTCAGATCCCTGGCGGCGGGCTGACGCAGGGCAAGGAGGCGGATGCATTTTTCTTCCAGCTCCATGTCGAGATTGTCGATCTGATCGTCTTCGGCAATGACCTTCCTGGCCAGATCTGAATTTCTCTCAAGGAGAGACTCCATGGCCGATCGGATTGCCTTCTCTGTCAGGGCTCCCGCATAAATCAGGCCGTTTTTGACCTCTTGGAGTTCCTTTTCATAATGGGTGCTGGTGTGACGTCTTTCTTCCATGGGGCACCTTCAATACATTTCAGAGTTCAAAGTTCAAAGTTTCAATATAAAAAAGCGCGAGCCTCATCAACCGAAGCGGCCGGTGATGTAATCCTCTGTCTGCTTGACGTCAGGTTTAGTAAATATCTTTTCCGTGGCGTTGTATTCAATCAGCTTTCCCAGATAAAAGAATGCCGTGTAATCCGATACCCTTGCCGCCTGCTGCATGTTGTGGGTCACGATGATGATGGTGTAGGTCTTTTTCAGGTCTTCTATGAGTTCTTCTATCTTGGCCGTGGAGATCGGGTCAAGAGCGGATGTCGGCTCGTCCATCAGGAGAACGTCCGGTTTCATGGCGAGGGCTCTGGCGATACAAAGCCTCTGCTGTTGACCGCCGGAGAGCATCATGGCCGACTGACCCAGAATGTCTTTCACCTCGTCCCAGAGGACGGCCTGCTTCAGGCTCTGTTCGGCAAGCGCTTCAAGTTCGCTCCCGCCGGTCATTCCCGAAAGCCGGGGACCATAGGTAATGTTACTGAAAATGGATTTCGGGAAAGGATTGGGTTTCTGAAACACCATCCCGATTCTTCTCCGGACTTCAACAGGGTCCACATCCGGATCATATATATTCCTGCCCTCAAAGAGAACGCGACCTTCCACCCGCGTGCCGTCGATCAGATCATTCATTCTGTTGAGAAGTCTCAAGAAGGTAGATTTTCCACAACCCGAAGGTCCGATCAGAGCCGTGACTCTGTTTTTTTCAAAGTCCATGGTCACATCGGTGAGAGCCCTGAACCCACCGTAAAAAAAATGAACACTTCGGACTTCTATGATTTTATTGTTTATTATCCTGTTGTTGATCATTTTACCACCTTTTTCTTCTTCTCACATAGCCGCGTATGACGATGGCGATGAGATCCACACCGAGAACCAGCATTACAAGCACAAGGGCAGTCCCGTACTGAAGGGGCCTTGTCTGGTCGATGTGCGTTCCCGCCGTTGCCAGAACATAGATATGATACGGCAGGGCCATAACTTCATCAAAGATCGATTTAGGCAGATAGGCAGTGAAAAATGCGGCCGCCGTGAACATGATCGGCGCTGTTTCCCCGGCCGCACGTCCTATGCCCAGGATAGAACCCGTCAGTATTCCGGGCAGGGCATTGGGAAGCACGACCCTGAGAATGGTCTGCCACCTGGAAACCCCCAGGGCGAGCGAGGCCTCCCGGAATGTCTGGGGAACTGCCTTCAGGGCCTCCTCGGATGCCCCTATGATCGTGGGGAGAATGAGAAATCCCAGAGTCAGGGAACCTGATAGGATGCTGGAGCCGAACTTCAAAAAGACCACGAAGAGACCCAGACCGAAAAGACCAAAGACAATTGAGGGAACACCCGCGAGGCAGTTGATTCCGATCCGGATGATCCTCACCAGAGTGCCCTGCTTTGCATATTCGCTCAGATAGATGGAGGATGCGACGCCCAGCGGGAGGGCTATTAAAACAGCGCCGAGGGTAAGATAAAAGGTCCCGACAATGGCTGGCATGATGCCGCCCGCCGTCATCGAATCACGGGGAGGCTGGGTGAGAAATTCCCAGCTGACGGCCCCGGCTCCGTTGATGAAAATGTATGTGAGAATGCCGCCGAGAGCCAGAACAATCAGGACGACAGAGCCGGTGACAACAGCGAAAAAGAGCCGCTGCTTCATATATCGCCATTTCATGCCTGATTCTTTTCGAGTCTTATTCATCATGAGCCTCACAGCGTGGCCGATCCCACCTCTTTGAATTTATGAGAAACATAGTCCGCGACAAGGTTGAAGGCCAGAGTGAGAAAAAAGAGGACCGCGCCCGTCGCGAAGAGAGCATGATAATGGTTGCTCCCGAAGGGCGCCTCGCCCATCTCCGCCGCAATGCTGGCCGGCATGGGCCGGACGGCGTCGAAGAGGCTTTCGGGAATCGCCGCCGCCCCCCCTGCCACCATCAATACCACCATGGTTTCTCCGATGGCCCTCGCCATTCCGAGGATCACCGCTGTTGAAATCCCGGAAAGCGCAGCCGGAACAATCACCCGGATGATCGTCTCAAATTTTGTGGCACCGAGGGCATAGGAAGCCTCCTTGAATTCCCTCGGCACGGAATAGAGGGCGTCCTCGGATATGCTGGAAATGGTCGGAACGGCCATGACAGCCAGCATGAGGGACGCGCTGACGATGTTGAGGCCTGTGGGAAGATCAAAGGTGTCCTGAAGCCAGGGCGCCAGAACGACCATTCCGAAAAAACCGAGTACGACAGAAGGAAGCCCCGCAAGAAGCTCTATCACGGGTTTGAGAATCTCTTTGATAAAAGGCGGTGCGAGCTCGGAAATGTATACGGCGGAAAGAACGCCGACGGGAACGGCGATAAGTGTTGAGAGAAAAGTAACGATAAAGGACGCCACAATAAGGGGCCATATGCCGAATTCCGGAGGATCGTAGGTGGGATACCACTCCAGTCCGAAGAGAAAATCCTTGAGAGAGGTTACCCTGAAAATGGGAATTGCTTCCCGGAAAAGGAAAGAGACGATGAGACCCAGAATCAGGATGGACAGGACCGCGATTAAGAGAAAGAGGTTCCTGATGATAGCTTCTTTAAACGCCCTGGACATACAGACAGCTTCTCCTTACTTCAGCGGCACAAACCCCTCTTTCTTCACCATCCTCTGACCATCGGAACCGAGCAGAAATTTAATGAAGCCGGCGGCGTGCCCTTTCGGCTGACCATCGGTGAACATGAAAAGCGGTCTCGCGATAGGGTATTTGCCGGAGAGGGCGGTTTCCGCCGAGGCCTGAACTCCATTGACCCTTACCGCCTTGACGCTTCTGTTGAGATAGCCTATACCGATGTATCCGAGGGCATACCTGTTTTTCGATACGGCCTGCACGATAGCGCCGTTTGACGCCTGCAATTGCGCTCGCGGCGTTACCTTCGCCCTGTGAAGAACTTTCTGCTCCCAGGTTTCATAGGTTCCTGAACTGGTATCCCTCGAGATGACGACTATTTTTTTGTCGTTCCATCCAACTTCTTTCCAGTTTGTGATTTTTCCCTGATAGATCAGACTGAGCTGTTCAACGCTCAGGTCCTTCACGGGGTTTGTGAGATGCACGATGGGAACGATGGCATCAATGGCCACGCGATGCGCTACCGGATTCACTCCCCTGCTCCTCGCAAGCCTGATCTCTTCCGGTTTGAGGTCTCTTGACGAATTGGCGATGTCAGTGGATCTGTCAATCAGGGCCTTCACGCCATCCCCCGAACCGCCGCCCGAGAGTGAAATATTCACACCGGGGTTCCTTTTCATGTAAGCCTCGGCCGCCGCCTGGGCAACGGGCAGCACGGTGGTGGAACCCTTGATCACCACTGAACCGGCGGCAAGTACTGGTCCGTCGAGCAAAAGGACTGCCGCCAGACCGAAGACGAGAAACCTGAAAATCTTTTCCATGTCGAATCTTCTCCTTTTTCATTTTTGGGAAAAGGGTATCGCCGAAATGTTACAGTTTGATTACAGAAGGATGAATAGAAAATGAAAATTCAGTAATGTTATTTGCCGGCAAGATAGAGATGGCAGATGCCGAAGGTGAAAGAAATTGATTTTACCACTTTGAACCCGGAAGAACGAAGAAGTTCCTCTACCCGCTCCGGGGTGTAAAAAAGAAGAACTGAATCTCTGAGATAATGATAGGCCTTCGACCGACCCGACAAAAGATTCCCGATGTATGGGAGCAGTTTCCTGAAATAAAAAAGATAGACACTTCTCACTATGCGGTTCCCGGGCAGGGAAAGCTCCAGAATTGCAAATTTACCACCCGCACGCAGTACCCGAGCGGCTTCCTCGAACAGTACCTCCACATCGGGAACGTTTCTCACGCCGAAGGCGACCATTGCCGCCTGAAAGGTCCCATCTCCGAAGGGCATCATAAGGGCGTTTCCCGCAACAAGAGAATACCGTTCTCCGTGGTCCTGCCTGTCTCTTTTTTCCCGGGCGATTTGCATCATACCGCTGGAGATGTCGAGTCCGATAACTCGGCAGGCCGGATACTGTTTAATGGCTTCCACGGCTAGGTCTCCCGTGCCGGTGGCGATATCCAGAACCCGCTCGCTGTCCCGGAGGTCAAGGCTCCGGACCGTCCGCCTCCGCCAGAGGACATCCAGATACAGGGAAAGAATTCGGTTCAGAGAATCGTAAACAGGGGCGATCCGGTCGAACATCCCCCCAATGGTATTCTGAGTCTTGTCCATGATTTTCTTGTAAAATAGATCTCTAGAAGGTTGTTGAAAAATACGATTTTCATCAGTAGGATCCGCTGTCGGCGAACTTGTAGCCTACCCCTCTTACCGTGAGGATGTAACGCGGATTCTCAATATCTTTCTCGATCTGCGCTCTCAGTCGCCGGATGTGAACATCAACTGTCCGCGGCGTTACGAAGGCCGTATCGCCCCAGACATAATCTAGGATCTTATCCCGCGTATATACCCGTCCGGGATGCCGCGAGAAAAAGAAAAGCAGTTTCATCTCCGTAGGGCTGAGGTCCACTTTCTTTCCTCCCAGAGAAACCTCATAGGATCCGTAATCTATGTGGAGATCCCCGAAGGAGAAGGTCTCTTTGCCAGCCTCTCCGCGCGCTTCCGTCCGCCTGAGGACGGCCCGGACCCGGGCGCAAAGTTCCCTCACGCTGAAGGGCTTCCCTATGTAATCATCAGCTCCCATTTCGAGACCCAAAACCCTGTCCACTTCCTCACCCTTCGCCGTCAGCATTATAATGGGGAGTGAGGCGCTGCGTGGGTTTCCCCTTATGGCTCTGCAGACATCAAGTCCCTGAAGTCCGGGCAGCATTAAATCCAGGATAACAAGATCGGGACTCCCTGTCTTCACCATCCTGAGGGCTGTTTCACCGTCGTAGGCCTTCAGAACCCGGAAGCCTTCCATCTCTAGGTTATAGGAAACAAGATCCACAATATCCTTTTCGTCGTCCACCACCAGAATCTTCACGAACCTTACCCCACAAACGGCTGAAAAATTTCTCTATACCTACACCCTCTCCTTTGACGGGAGGGGGCCAGGTTAACGGTGGATAAATAAATAGATTGCCTCCCCTCCATCCCCTCCCGCCAGGGAAGGGGAAAACTCCGGTTTCCCTGATTTTGTTCTAGAAAAGGTGTTCCAGGAGTTCCCTGAGACTTCCTATTTTCACCACTTGTATTTTTGCCCCGGATGAAATCTTCGATGTGGTCCGGGGCAGAATGCATCGGTTAAAACCCATACGGGCCGCTTCTTTCACCCTCACCTCCATCTGGCTGATTCCTCTCACCTCGCCGGTGAGGCCGACCTCGCCGAAAACCACTGTCCCCGCATCAATCGGTCGGTCCAGAAAACTGGAGGCCGCGGCGGATATGATTCCGAGGTCCACGGCCGGCTCATCCACCCGGACACCTCCCGCAACGTTGATGAAAATATCATGATTCCCGAGATGGAGACCTAATATCTTGTCCATGACGGCGACGAGAAGCGAGACACGATTGTGATCCACGCCGATAGAGGTGCGTCGCGGCACGCCGAAATTAGTGGGACTTACAAGGGCCTGGATCTCGATCAGGATAGGCCGTGTCCCCTCCATGCTCGGCACCACTACCGAACCTGCTGCTCCCTTCGGCCTCTCGGCGAGAAAAAATTCCGAGGGATTGGCGACCTCCTGAAGTCCCCGGTCCCGCATCTCGAAGACCCCGATCTCGTTCGCCGGCCCGTAGCGGTTCTTCATACTGCGGATTATCCGGTAGGCGTGCCCTGAATCCCCTTCGAAATAGAGCACGGTGTCAACCATGTGCTCCAGGACCTTCGGGCCCGCAATGGAACCGTCCTTGGTCACATGACCGATTAGAAACGTGGGAATGCCCGCCTTCTTGGCCTGAATTATGAGACGTTCAGACGCCTCTCTCACCTGCCCAACGCTTCCGGGCGCCGAGGAAAGAGCGGACGAATAGACGGTCTGGATGGAATCGACGACGACCACAGCCGGCATGATCTCCCGTACCTTCTGGAGAATGTTCTCCAGGGATATCTCGACCAGAACCATAAGATTCGAAGAGGAGGCGCCGATTCGTTTCCCCCTGAGCCTGATCTGCCTCGCCGATTCTTCGCCTGTGACATAAAGAACTTTTAGCCCCCTTGCCGCCAGACTCTGGAGCACCTGCAGGAGAAGCGTGGACTTCCCGATACCCGGATCGCCACCCACGAGAATGGTGGACCCGCCGACAATGCCTCCCCCCAGCACACGGTCCATTTCTTCAATTCCTATCCTGAGCCTCTCCCCTTCATCCGCCTCTATCCTATCGATTGGCGTAGCCGCCTCGCCGAACTGTAGATCCCGGGCCAAAGCCTGGTCCGACGTCCGTATCTCTTCCTCGGCAAACCGGTTCCATTCCCCGCAGCCGGGACACCTGCCCAGCCATTTCGCCGACTGGTACCCGCAGTTCTGGCAGAAAAACGACGTCTTCACCCTGTCTCTAGAGGCGCTCATATGCCTATCATTCCATAATTTCCGGTGTCTCCCGATCAAGTGAACTATATGTGCTTTCTATGCACCCGTCAACGATAAAACCGAAATATCTTGTTTAATCTCACGGAGTCTGATAAATTTTAAAATTGCTTTTGAACACAAGGAGAGACTCATTATGCATAATCCCAACTTCAGCTCCGGACCATGCAGCAAGAGACCGGGGTGGAACCTCGACAGCCTCAAAGAGGCCGCCGTCGGACGTTCCCACCGGTCCGCACTTGGGAAGGAGAAACTTAAAAAAGCCATCGATGAATCTAAAAAAATATTAGATATTCCGGATAATTACCTTCTCGGCATTTTCCCGGGTTCCGACACCGGCGCCTTTGAAGCAGCATTGTGGACCCTTCTTGGTCCAAGGCCCGCAACTGTCCTTGTCTGGGAGAGCTTCAGCGAAGGCTGGGCAACGGATATCCAGCGGGAGCTCAAACTCAATCCGGTCATCCTGAAAGCCGATTACGGAAAGATCCCCGACCTGGGGGCCGTGGACTGGACCCACGACGTGGTTTTCGTCGCAAACGGGACAACAAGCGGAGTCCGAATTCCGAACTGGGACTGGATACCCGAGAAAAGAGATGGCCTTTCCATATGCGATGCCACGAGCGCCGTCTTTGCAATGGAAATCGAATGGCAAAAGGTGGACGCTCTCACTTATTCCTGGCAGAAATGCCTCGGAGGCGAGGCGGCACACGGCATTCTTGTGCTGAGCCCCAGGGCCGTTGAAAGGATAGAATCCTACGACCCGCCCTGGCCCATGCCGAAGGTGTTCAGGATGAAAAAGAAGGGCAAGGTTGACAGGGCCATCTTCGAAGGAGACACCATAAACACCCCATCTATGCTCTGCGTGGAGGATTACCTCGACGCTCTCAAATGGGCGGGTTCGATAGGTCTCGACGGCCTCATCAAGCGAAGCCTCGCCAATTTCAGGGTCATCGAGGAGTGGGTGGAGAAAACGGACTGGATAGAGTTCCTCGCCGAATCACCGGCCACACGCTCGACTACCTCCGTATGTCTGAGCGTCAGAAATGAAAAATTCAAAGCCCTGCCGAAGGACAGCCAGGCCTCCTTCCTGAAAGGCATCGCCGGCGTGCTCGGGAGGGAGAACATAGCCCAGGACATCAACTCATACAAGGACGCGCCGCCCGGATTCCGATTCTGGTGCGGCCCGACGATTGAACCATCGGATATCCGCAAGGCCCTTTCGGCCCTGGAAAGAGTGTATAAGGAAAAGATAGCAACATTGTAAAAATTTTTGGAGGTTCACCGCAATTATGAAAAGAGTTCTCGTCAGCGACACCCTCGACAAGGAGGGGATTGAAATATTCAGGCGGGCACAGGGAATCGAGGTTGATGTGATGACCAATTTAACCCCGGACGAGCTCAAGGGCGTGATAAAGGACTATGACGGGCTCGCCATCAGGAGCGCAACGAAGGTGACCCGGGAGGTGATCGAGCGCGCCGAAAAACTCAAGGTAATCGGGCGGGCCGGTATCGGCCTCGACAACGTGGACCACATCGCAGCCAGCAAAAAGGGCATCGTGGTCATGAACACTCCCGGCGGCAACACCATCACCACAGCCGAACACACAATAGCAATGATGTTCGCACTGGCGCGGCAGATACCCCAGGCCACATCTTCCATGAAAGCCGGAAAATGGGAAAAGAATAAATTCATGGGATCTGAGGTCTACAACAAGACGCTTGGAATCATCGGAATCGGCCGCGTCGGTTCCATCGTGGCTGAACGGGCGCTCGGTCTCAAAATGAACGTGATCGCCTATGATCCTTTCATTTCAACGGAGGCCGCGGATAAACTCGGCATCACCCTCGTGTCCCTCGATGACCTGCTCAAAAGGTCCCACTTCATCTCCGTTCACACACCCATGACAAAAGAGACAAGGGGCATGATCAACGCATCAACCTTTGCCAGAATGAGAGACGGCGTGTTCGTCATCAACTGCGCGCGGGGGGGCATCATCAACGAGAAGGCCCTCTACGATGCCCTGAAATCAGGCAAGGTAGCAGGAGCCGCCCTCGATGTATTCGAGGAAGAACCCACAAAAAACATTGAGCTCCTTTCGCTGCCCAACGTCATCTGTACGCCTCACCTTGGTGCCTCCACGGAAGAGGCCCAGAAGAACGTGGCAATCGCCATCGCCGAGCAAATAGTCGATTACCTGACAAAGGGAGAAATACGAAACGCAGTGAACTTCCCGTCCATCACCGCCGAGCTACTGAACCAGATGAGACCCTACCTGACGCTTGCGGAGAAGCTCGGCAAGTTCGAAGCCCAGCTCGTCACGGGAGGGATCGAGGAGGTGCGGGTCGAATACAGCGGTGAGATCCTCAATTACAACGTGGCGCCCCTCACCATCTCCCTCATCAAGGGTCTTCTGGAGCCGATACTTAACGAAAACATCAATTACATCAACGCACCAATAGTTGCCAAGGAGCGGGGCATTCGGGTCATCGAATCGAAGAGCAGCGAGGTCAAGGATTTCACGAGCATGATCTCCATCACCATCAAGACACGGGAGGAAACGAGCTTCATCGCCGGGACGATCTTCGGAAGGCAGGACCCCCGGATCGTGAGGATCGAAAAATTCTCCATGGAAGTCATCCCGGAAGGATACATGCTGGTGCTTTACAATTACGACAGGCCGGGAGTCATCGGCAACATCGGCACCACTCTGGGAAACAACAACATCAACATCGCAAGGTTTCAGCTGAGTCGTGAACAGGTGGACGGGCAGGCACTTGTTGTCCTGAGCACGGACAGCGTCGTCCCAGAGGACGTCCTCGAAAAGCTCCGGGGGCTGCCAAATGTGATATCAGTAAAGAAACTCGAAATCTGAACGAAGCGGAGAAAAAACATGAAGAGCGTCGTAATTGTCGGAACCCAGTGGGGCGACGAAGGCAAGGGAAAGATCGTCGACCTGTATGCCGAAGACGCCGACGTCATCGCAAGATTTCAGGGAGGAAACAACGCCGGCCACACCCTCGTGGTGAAAGGGGAACAAACCATCCTCCACCTCATCCCATCGGGCATCCTCCACGACCGCAAGACATGCATCATCGGCAACGGCGTGGTGGTCGATCCGTCCGTGCTAATCGGAGAGATCGACGCGCTGGCAAAGAGGAAGCTCTTCCCGCCCCGCACGAAGCTCTTCGTGAGCGAGCGGGCACACATAATAATGCCATACCACAAGCGGCTCGACAGCGCCAGAGAGGCCGCCAAGGGAGCGGAAAGGCTGGGAACCACCGGCCGCGGAATCGGCCCCGCCTATGAGGACAAAATCGCCCGCGTGGGCATCCGGCTCTGCGATCTGCTCGACGATGAGGTCTTCCGGGCCAAGCTCAAGCGCAATGTGGATGAAAAGAATTTTTATCTCACGAAGCTCTTTGGAGAAGAGCCGCTTGACGGCGAGGCCATTTACAGAGAATACCGCAAATACGCCCGACGCCTGAAACCCTATGCGGCGAACACCTCCATCATCCTGGGAGAGGCTATCCGGAAGAACAAAAAGATTCTTTTTGAAGGCGCCCAGGGAACGCACCTCGACATCGACCACGGCACCTACCCCTTTGTCACCTCTTCAAGCACCGTGGCCGGAAACGCCTGCAGCGGCTCAGGCCTGGGTCCAACATGCATCACGGATATCGTCGGCATCGTGAAGGCATACACGACACGGGTCGGCGGCGGGCCATTCCCGACGGAGCTTACGGACGAGACCGGGGAGAGGATGCAGCGCGTGGGACGCGAGTTCGGCGCCACGACGGGGCGAAAGCGGCGCTGCGGATGGATCGACATGGTCCAGCTGAGGGAATCCATCAGGATCTCAGGAATCACCGGCATCGCAATCACGAAACTCGACGTACTGACGGGTATCAAGAAAATAAAGATCTGCGTGGGGTACCGGTTGGGAAGAGACGAATTCAGGGATTCTGTTCCTTCAAATCTCCGCACACTGTCGCGTTGCAAACCCGTTTTTGAGGAAATGGACGGCTGGACGGAAGATATGAGCGGCGCAAGAAAGATGCAGGACCTGCCGAAAAACGCGAGAAAGTATATCTCCCGGCTGGAAAAACTATTCGGAGTTCCAATCGTCCTCGTCTCGGTCGGGGCGGACCGGGGTGAGACGATCGTCATCCGGAATCCCTTCACCTCGTGACAGTTTCCTCTTGACACACCAACAGCATGCTGTTAAGAGAGGCACCTTTAAAATAATCGAAGGGGCCGTTAGCTCAGGCGGTAGAGCAGCGGACTTTTAATCCGTTGGTCGCGAGTTCGATTCTCGCACGGCCCACCATGTTTCCCCCACAGCAGAGAATTTTACGGATCATACGCCCGGAGCGGCGCCAATGGCGCGGCTCGGCCTATAAAGGTTGGCCAGAGAAATCGGCTTATTCGCGTTTTGGCCATATTTTCGTCCATTATCTCTGTTCGGCATTTTTTTGGTCAACAGATGAAAACCCAGTGAGTCCAGCGATAGTTGACTGAATGTACGTCTTCAAATGGTTTTGGACAAATCAGGTCTAAAATTAAGAGAGGGTTTCGGTCCATTTATAATCCATTGCTGCCTTTCAGGCAAGCCTCAAAAAGCGATTGTGTTTCCTTCGTAGAAGCATGGTCTTTCGTTTAATCTGCGTACGCCGGTCAAGTACTTCAGTGTCACGGCCGTAATATACGTCTGCAGGGGTGACGTTCTCCAGCGACTCTTGGTACCGGTCGTGGTTGTAATTGACCTTCCCCCCGAAAACTGGTCCAGCATTTAAGTTAGTTTTCTGGCATAATCGACATCTCTGAGAAAGAGGGGGGGGGGGTACGCCATGAAGAAGAAGTTTACGCAGGAGCAGATCGCTTTTGCCCTTAAGCAGCCGAGCACGGCACGCCGGTGGCGGAGTTGATCCGCAAGATGGGGATTTCCAAGCAGACCTTTTACCGCTGGAAGAAGAAGTACGGGGCCCTCAATTTTGGCAGGATTCTAACTCTAAATGTGGTACATCTTTCGGGGACAGGTCACACGGATCAACGCACTGAATCTCGGGGATGCGCAATTTTGCCTTTAATATCTCATTCTCCTCCTTCAAGGATCGATTCTCTGAAACTAATGCCGGATATTTTTCGAGCAACTCTTCAAAATTCATAACGCCAACCGCTCGGCAACTCATTCAATCATTAAAGCTTTGAGACTTTCGATATCATGTACTGTTTCCACAATCAGTTTCTTTTTCGCCTTGGTCTTCTCGAACAATTCCTTTTGTTTGTCTGTCAGCTCACTGCCGTATTTTGCTTCAATCAGCATTTTGTTTTGCGTAAAGAAGTCCAATTCGATGCCGTTTTGATAAATATATCCCGGGTCCAGAGATTTGATCGTGAGATAAACGTAATTCTCGAATAGCGCACCTTTATCACGGAATCCCGTCAGGAGATTCCTGATTCCAAGATCTGCTGCATAATTTTTTTTAGGAGATAGGATTCTTTCATTTAATTTCCCATACCGAGGCATCAGATAGATAAGGTAGGTCTCTTCAAACATCCTCAGATATCTCGTAGCCGTATCCGGGGACATTTTCAGAATGTTGGCGATTTTGTTGATACTAACCTGTTTGCCAACCCGCTCCATCAGGAGAGCAAAAAAATCCTTTATGCCCTGAGGGTTCTTTATCCCGTGAAAGGCGACAATATCCTTATAAATCACATCGTCCACCAAGGTGGTCAGATATTCCCGGTTCTGCGTCAGAACATATTCCGGTATTCCTCCTATTCTGAGGTATTCTTCGAAGAACGATTCCTTCAGATAATCTTCCCTCTTCTTCGTTTCCATTTTTCTGAAAACGCAAAATTCTTCGAAATTGAGCGGCAGGACTTCAAGGACTATCTCGCGACCCGTCAGAAATGCTTTTTTGTCTTTCAGAACAGAACTGCTCGACGATGAGGCATAGATCTTCACATTCTTCTGGTCGTAGAGATTCTTCAGCTGACGATGAAACTGTTCCTTATACGCGATCTCATCAAGGAACAGGTATACTTTTTCATCAATGCGAAGTTTCTGGATCTTCCTGTATTCGGCAACGATGTCGATGACGGACTTCTTCTCCAAAGAGTAGTCGTCCAGGCTTATGTAAAAAATATGCCTGGCAGATAGCCCCTTGCGAATGAGGTCCCCGATAAAGAGCTTCAATAGAGTGGTCTTCCCCACCCTTCTCAGGCCCGTAAGAATGACGATGGCCTTTCCTGAAAATGCTTTCTCCATTCGGGACAGATATTGCGTTCTGGGCACGATGCCTTCCAGATTTATTTCTTCTTCCCACCATGGATTGTATTGGTAATAAACTTCGTCGGACACTCTAAGATCCCCCCCCATGACAGTTTGAAAAACTATACGTCCATAACGTATAATATGCAACAAAAATATACGATATGAGCGTATATTATTTTCAAACAAAGCAGGACTATCAAGCCTATATAATTATCGCTGAAAGTAATAATGGAGGCGAGATGGTCGAACTGGTCATCAGACAGATTGATCCAAACGCCCCGGTTGCCATGGTGACCGAAAGCAGAGACAAACATACAAGGGCAGAACCTATAGCAGCTCTATATGAGCAGTGGCGCCACATGGTGAACGTCATGAGCGTTTCGACAAGACGACATCATAAGATCTCTCATTCCGAAATCATTAACTGTGAATCGGCATACAATAATGACCCACCTACAGGCTAAATCGGCTTCGAATGTTAACCCACGCTTGTAACCGTGAAGTATCGGTTTCCATAATTAAATAAAGATTTTTTAGCGGGTCAATTTTAGATGCCGATAGTGGGTCGTCATCATAAGCCTACTCACAGCTCAAAAAATCTCGTTTATTTCTTGTTTTCCACTAGATTTTCTATAAGAGACTGGTTTGCACCAGACTACCAGCGCCACCAGAAAAAAAGGAGTCGGCTTTGATAAGCGAACTCCTTTTTTATTCCTTTCTTGTCGCTCGCAGCTCTAATACACCCGGCATCAGAGACACAGACCAACCAGAAGTCTCCCTGCTCCTCTCTATTTTCAGGGTGATGGCGCGGGTGACGCCCGTTGTTTCTCGATCTCCCTTTTGAGCTTCAGGGCATCCCTGTGGTTTGGTTCCATTTGAAGCACCTTGTTACAAAGTTCAAGGGCCTTCTCGAAATTGTTCAGCTCGAAGTACGCGTATGCCTGCCAGAATACCGGGTAGGGCCACTTCGGATCGCTCTCAATCGCCAGATCGTAAAGAGGCAGTGCGTCCCTGAATTTTCCGACGTGAATCAGTATATAGCCTTTCTCGGCATATATATCACCAATGGGAAGTCTTGAATTGTCGTTTCCCGACTGCACCAGTTCCAGTGCCTTGTCCAGATAGGGCTGGGATTCCCTGAATTTCTTCTGCACATTATAGGCAAATGCAATTCGATAGACGCTCCGGGCGTTCAGGGGATCAATGGCATGAGACCTCTTGTAACATTCGATCGCCGAGTCATATTCCCGCTTCTGCATGTGTTTGTCGCCTTTGTTTCTCCATTGAAGAGCCTCCTGCACATTTTCATCCGCAGCCCGGACTGATGGAGCGAGCAACAGGAGAAATGCGAGAACTGCAAGAAGTAGATGTCTTTTCTTCATAGCAAGCACTCCTTCCAAAATATTTTTGGGTCTAGACTAGCTGAGCTTACCGAAATGTAGTAAAAAGCTAGTCGTGTCAACAACTAACAGGTACTCAAAACGTTCAAGAATTTCGGAGGCCAAATTTCGAGAGTTGGTGAGGTATTTTTCTCTT
>Ga0067045_1003102_pt1 | contig 48537 bp, 47 predicted proteins | sample TerdegcTABiofilm_FD_59184 | JGI IMG/M metagenome (GOLD analysis project Ga0067045, IMG submission 59184) | Combined Assembly of (Gp0054472, Gp0054536) Wastewater bioreactor microbial communities from Singapore -Terephthalate degrading...
GGATGCTTTCCTGTATGCAGCCGAGTGCGCCCGCCGGCTGGGGGATTATAAGGCGGCCCGCCATTTTGCGCAGCAGTTTGTGGAAATGGAACCTCATATACCGCTGGGTCATTTACAAATAGCCAGGGTGCAGATGATGGTTATGGACTACCGGGGAGCGCTTGCCGCTCTTGACACAGCCCTGGCGTTGAAGCCGGATGAACAGATGATGCAGGAGATAAAAGTGCTGAAGGAAGAAGCGGATTATTATTTGCGGCTAGCCGCCGGAACGCAATGAACGGGATAAGGGGCAAAGCCGCGGTAGGGATGCGATATTCTGGCCAGGCAAGGGAAGGTAGAGACGAAATGCCGGAGAGTTTATCAAGCTCCAGGAAAAATTCAAGATTCATTGCTGCCGTCTTGATCCTGGCTTTGACGGTGTCGTTCTGTTTTGATCCCGAAACATCCCTGGGCGGGGTTGTTTCCGATGTGTTCGGGCTGGACGGTCTAACCGGCAAAGTGGCCGACGACGTTTTTGACGGCGGGTGCAAGCTGGTTGGCGGGACCACCTACAACCTGGGCAAAAATATTTACGACACGCTTACCGGTGCAATCAACCTTCTTGCGGGCGACCAAACCGTTGCAGGCAAAGTGGCCGGCTGGACAGAAGTCGCGTTGAACGCGGCATCGGCGGGGATAATCATTTATACGCTGGCTACGGGAACGGCGACCATTCCGGTCATAGCGACAATAACGATTACCGTTACTCTAGCCAAGGCCGCGGTGGAAAGCCTCAAGAATATTGACAAGATTTTTTCCTGGCTGAAAAAATACCTGGGAGATGCGGCCAGGGGGCTGCTTGACGTTTATAAGCCGAACATCTACATTTACTGCGAACAGGACCTGGAGGTCCGCCTGCAGCTTGAGCCGTACAGCTATATCACCGCTTCGATACCGGAGTATGATCCGGCGGCTGGTTGGAAAGCAGCGGTGCGCGGAGGTTCGCTTAACGGGAAGAACGACTACCTGTTTTATGAGGCCAGGGTGCCGGGGGAAGGATTCCAGCGGGAAAAGGGCCTTAAAATAAACGGCCGCAGCCTTGGGCAGGATTTATGCCGCCTGATGGCTTTATACGGCTTCAATGACAAGGAAACCGCAGATTTTGTCGAATACTGGGGACAAAAACTTTTTCCTGGAGACAATTATGTCTTTTATCCCCAGGGTACGGAGATAATTGAAAACATCATGCCTTTAACCGTGACGCCTGAGCCGTTGAGCGTTTACAGGCTGTGGTTCCTGATTGAAAAAGACCGCGGGCAGCCCTGCGAAACCGAATTCCCCATCGAAAGAGTGATCCGCAGCCGTTTTGCGGTAGTGGAGTGGGGCGGGGTTATAGGCGAAGCAGAATGAGGAATACTGGTGACTTATACAGGGGGTAATGAGAAAAAATGCGGCTATTGTCTCTCCGGTTGCTCTTTAAGCGTTAGCGGCGCTGCAATTTGGGGCAAAGCTTCCATTTCTCGGAACAGGAATATGGCGGTCAGCGTTACGGAGAGGGCGTCAGCGATAGGCGCCGTGCGCCAGACCCCGTTTATCCCCCATAAGCGGGGCAGCACCAGCAGCAGCGGGATGAAGAACAGCACCTGCCGGGACAGACTGAGGATTGCCGATTGCACCGGTTTGCCCACTGCCTGAAAATAGTTGGAAGACAGTATTTGGAACCCGAGTGCCGGCATCAGGGCAAAATAGACCAGCATGGCATCAACAGTCGTATTGATGAGTTCGGTATCATCTTTGGTGAACATCCCGACGAGTTGTGCCGGCCAAAGATGAATAGCCACATAACCGGCCAGGGCTATGCAGGTGCCGGCAAATATGGCTGCTTTCAGGGTTTTCTTAACTCGGTCGTACTGCCGGGCGCCGTAATTGAAGCCGATAATGGGCTGCGCCCCCTGGCTCAAGCCGATGATGGGCATGAACATAATGGTATTGATGCTCATCATGATGCCCACCGCCGAAAGCGCCATGTTGCCGCCGTAGGAAATCAGCGTCTTGTTGAACAGGGTCTGCTGGATACTGGTTGCTATTTGCAGCGCAAAGGGAGCAAAACCGATAGCCATTATTTTGCTTAAAATTGCCAACCGTGGCTTCAGGTTGGCCGTTTTAATTTTCACCGTGCTCCGGCCGGACACAAAATACCAGATCACCCAGAGCGCGGAGCAAAACTGGCCTGAGACCGTAGCCAGCGCGGACCCTTTGATCCCAAGACCCAACTTGAAGATGAACGTGTAATTCAAGACGAAATTGACTGCGGCGCCGATTAATTGGGTCAGCATCGCGACGCGGGGGTTGCCTTCAGCCCGGATGAAGTTGTTCATCCCCATGCTGACGGAACCGAATGCCGAGCTGAGCACGATGATGTGTGTGAAATCCCGGGCGTACGGCAAAACCTCACGGTCGGCGCCGAAAAACACCAGGATGGGGTCGGAGAACAGCAGGTAAATAACCGTTATCAGCAGCGGCAGGATAACCAGCATGGCCGCGCCGTTGCCAGCCACCCGTTCCGCTTCTTCGGGCTTGCGTTCTCCCAGGCGGATGGAAATCAAGGCCGTTGCTCCCACCCCGATCAGTATGGAAACTCCCATCATGATGATCATAATGGGGAAGGCCACGGTTGTGGCGGCAATCGCGATGGAACCGACGCCCCGTCCCACGAATATCCGGTCCACTATGTTGTAGAGCGAGTTGATCAGCATTCCGACGATGGCCGGCAGGGAAAAATTCCACAACAGCCTTCCGACGCTCTGTTCGCCCATCTCCATGCTGTGTTTCATCTGTTTCATCCGCCTTTACATTCTTTATATTTTATTGAGGAAGGTTACTGCATAACGCAGGCTTTGCATAAACTGCTCCAATTCCTGCGGGTCGACACCTCGAAAAAAGTCGTTCAGTTTGCCGGCGTAAAAATCCATGGCCCGGTTCATTTCCTCCCGGCCGCCATCACTCAAGGCAATTAAAATTCTTCGGCGGTCGGCAGGATCGCTCTCGCGGACGACAAATCCCCGCTCTTCCAATTGATCGATCAGCGTAGTCAGGCTGCCTTTTTCGATATCCAGCCTTTTTCCTATTTCCGTGGCTGTCAGTCGTTCGTTGCGGTAGAGGAGGTTGATGATCTTGGCGTGGTTTTTTTTCATCCAGGGCGGGGATTTATATTCTTTGCGAAAACGGCACAAAAATTTCTGGTGGAACATGCCCACCAGGGAGTACAACAGATCGTGGAGTTCTTTGGCTTTCATGTCATCCACGTGTCTCACCCGCCAAATAGTCAGAATACTTAATGTTAGAATTCTAACTTATATTATACCCGGAAAGTGTTTTTGTCAATACCGGCAAGTGTTTTATACTGCAGAGGTTGTATTTGGAATTGGGACGAGACCAGACAAACGCCTATTGGGTATTTGTTGAGGAGGTCATTTTAATTTGGGATTTAATGCAGGAAAATAGAAAAATATGTCGAAAGCTTATATGCTTATAAAATATAGGCCGTGCTAATGGACCAGGCGGCTACAAGCAATTTTCAGTTTTCTAATGAAACAAAAGAAAAAAATGATGAGGAGATTTGAGTCATGAACAAGAAGCACATGATTTGGTTAGCTTTGTTTTTGAGCTTCAGCCTGCTGTTTGCTTCCGTACCGGTTTGGGCTGCGGTGGTCACCGACATCACAGACAGCGACACTGACAAGGTTTATTTTGACGGCGACACGATCAGCTTTACAATTTCAGGCGACGAGCTGCAACCTTTGAACGGGCAGTATGTAAGGGTAGCGTTTGGGGTTAATGACGGCGGGGGGTTTACAAGCTGCGGGATAATAAGCGGGTTATCCGATGGGGGAGGCTATTATTATAAAAATGCTCTGGTCAGTGGAGGCACCATTTCTTTTGCCAATGAAACCATCACCAACCCAGGAGATAGTACATACGTTGGGGCACTGGGCGTCCAGCTTTATATAAGCATGGATGGCGGGAATACATGGAACCCATCTGGCCCGGCGTTTACCGTGCAGACTTCCGGCGGGGTTTCACGACCGGCACTGGTGGGCATCCATGTACCAGCGGGGAGTGTCGCCGTTACGCCGGCGTTATCAGAAATAGGCAATTTATATAACACGGAATGCGCGGTTAAGTTTTCAGGAACATCAAACGGCATTACCGGAGAAATCCAATTCAATCCTGGCTTGGACATCATCGGTCATAAGGAAGAGCTGAATAACCTGCAGGGCGCAATAACATTGCTGGGGGCTATAAACCTTATTACAAACGAAATAACATATGTTGTCGGGATTGATACCGGCAGTTTAACGTTTTTGTCCGGCCTTGGGGCAAGCGTGAACATCAAAGATCTGCCGGAAGGGCTGGCCGATGTAACCGTATTGCCCCCGCCCGGAGGGGTGGCAAGCAATCTGAGTTACAGCGGTACAACATGCACGTTTGATGTCAACCATTTTAGCGATTATACAATGTCCGGCAAGATGGTGCCAACAGACCTGGCGCAAAGCGCGTCGTTTACCGACACGGATAACGACGAGGGAGAGATAGGCGGGGATGTGACCTGGACCGGGGCTGCTGATGAGAGCAATATTACCAATTATGTGGTTTATTACCTGGCTGCGGACAACAGCAAGGTGGGCGCGGCCGTTGGCGAGGTGGCCCAGGGGGGGACATACAGAGTAAGCATACCGGCCAACACAGCCATCCCTGGGAGCGCGGTCAAATTCGGCGTGTACTCCAAGAATAATGCGGGGGAGAGCATTACGGCCCGCACGGTTAATATCGTGGATGCGTGCTTGCCCAGCGCTTTGGCGCGAGACGCATCTTTTACCGATGCTGATTTGGACCAAGGAGAGATAGGCGGGGATGTGACCTGGACCGGGGCTGCTAATGAGAGCAATATTACCCATTACGTGGTTTATTACCTGGCTGCGGACAACAGCAAGGTGGGCGCGGCCGTTGGCGAGGTGGCCAAGGGGGGGACATACAGAGTAAGCATATCGGCCAACACGGCCATCCCTGGGAGCGCGGTCAAATTCGGCGTGTACTCCAAGAATGCAATAGGGGAGAGCACGAGCGCCTCGACGGCTAGCATCGTAGACAAAGCGGTACCTACAGCGGCGGCTACTAACGCGGTTTTTACCGACAATGATAAAAACGGGGGACAAATTGGCGGTAATATTACTTGGACGCTGGCCTCGCCGGAGGCGGGGATTACCGGGTATAAGGTGTATTTTGTCGGTAGCAGCAATAACAAGATCGGCTCAGCCGTAGGGACTGTTGCTGCGGGCACAAACAGCTATGCGATTGCGGAAAATACGGCTATCCCGGCAGGAGCTGTCAAACTTGGCGTGTATTCATACAATGGCGACGGAGATTGTGCAACGGGGGCGCTGGTCAACATTAACGATGACAGCAGCGGCGATTCTTCCGGGGGAGGCAGCGATACAGGTACCGGGGCTTCGCTGCAGGCCAAAGATTCGCCAATTTCCAATGAGGTAAAGACCGCTGATGATCGGGCACTGGACCAATCCTTGAAAGCCTCTGGCGAAGCCAAAGTTTCGCTGGCGGCCAAATCTGAACCCAAGGCAGAATTGTCTCCCGCGGTGGTTAATACCTTGATGTTGGAGAACAAACCTTTAATTATTGAAAATGCGGGGATAAAAGTGGAGTTTGGCGGCCGCTCCCTTGTCACCGCAGAATTGACCGGGGAGTTTCAGAATCAGAACGCTGTGCTTGAACTCGGGGCCAGAGAAATTTCAGCCGCCGAAAAACAGGAGGTTCTGGACAAAGCGCCCCTGGGCAACAGCACAGGCCTATTTGAAATAGGGGGCAAGATGGTGGATTTGACAGCCGGAATAAAAACGGTCAACCCCGATGGCACAACAGGGATAAGCAAGATCGGCAGTTTTGGCGAGCCGGTGGCGGTTACTATTGATCTCTCCAGCCTTGGAGAGTTGAATCCGACCCAGATAGCGCAATTGACAGCCGTGCGTTTTGAAAAGGACAGCGCGGGAAATATCAACCCTGTAAAAATTGGGGGCAACTATGACCCGGTCACCAAGACATTCACCTTTTATACCGATAAGTTCAGCCTGTACAGTGTCTTGCAAGCCGCAAAACTAGTCAAAATAAAACTGGCCGTTGACGCGCCCAATGCCATCGTGAACGGGGCCAACAGGGCAATCGATGTGTCCCCTGTTATTATCAATGGGCGGGCTATGGTGCCAGTAAGGTTTGTGGGAGAAAGCATCGGCGCCGAAATCAATTGGAATGGAAAAACAAGAACAGTCAGGATAAAGCTTGACGGACGGGAAATCAACCTTACTGTCGGGCAAACAGGGCCGGGTTTGGATACTCCCGCCACCATTGTAAACAACAGAACGCTTGTCCCCGTCCGGTATGTTTCTGAATCGTTGGGAGCATCCGTTTTGTGGTTTCCATCCACCAAAGGCGTGGAAATTATTAAATAGGGAATATGCCATATCAGGAATAAAGGGAATATAACTGGAATATAACAAATGGAAGGGCATGACACTCCGAATTGCGGCAGTGTCATGCCCGTTTTTGCCGTCAGCGGTACGAACTATAAAACGAAAACGGCCGGCCAAACCAGGAAGCCGGTTCACCAGATCTCGTGCTTGAAGGCCGTTTTTCTCAATTCGGCGCGGAAGTCGGGATGAGCGATTGCGATTAGGTTTTCTACCCGCTCCCTGATGGTCCGCGCTTTCAGGCAGGCGATCCCGTGCTCTGTGACGACATAATCCACGTTGTTGCGCTGCAGGGTTACTGCCGCCCCGGGCGACAGCCAGGGCTGGATCGTGGAAATGGTCCCGCCTTTGGCGGTGGAATACACAGCGATGATTGACCTCCCGTTTTTGGCATGGATCGCGCCCACGGCGGTATCGGTCTGCCCGCCTGTCCCGCTGTAATGTTGTGTTCCGATGGATTCCGAGCATACCTGGCCGGTCAGGTCAACCTGGAGTGCGGTGTTGATAGAAACCATGTTGTCGTTTTGGGCAATCACATAAGGGTCATTGACATAAGGCCCACGCATAAGAATTACCGAGGGATTCTCGTCGAGAAAATCATACAGTTTTTGGGAGCCAAGGGCGAAAGTGCCCACGATCTTGCCGCGATGCAGGGTCTTCTTTCTTCCTGTAATTACCCCGGCCTCAGCCAGGTCCGCCATGCTGGTGGTGATCATTTCGGTATGGACCCCGAGGTCGTGTTTATCCATAAAGGCCTGGGCCACCGCATTCGGGATCGCCCCGATCCCCAGCTGGATCGTGTCGCCGTCGTTGACCAGGCTGGCCACATAAGCCCCGATGGCCCTCTCGACCTCGGTCACTTCGGACGGAGGAAGCTCGGGTATCGGTCTATCCACTTCAATAATATAATCAATGTCCCGGATATGTATTTCCGTATCTCCGCCGACGGTGGGCAGCCGCGGGTTTATCTCCATGATCACCAGGTCGGCTTTTTCTATGAATTCCTTTTCATACAAGACGCTTAGCGATACTTGCACATAACCGTGCCTGTCCATGGGCGTGGCGGTGCCGATAAACACCCTGGGGCAGCTGACTTGCAGCTTGCGGGTCATCGCGTTGTGCAGATGGCCTGGCTGATAGCTTACAGTCCCCAGGGAGTGAGCCGACCTGATCCCTCCGCTGTAAAACCAGGATTTAGTGTGAAAATGGTTTTTGAGTTCGGGATTGGTGAAGAACTCGTACTTGCCCATTCCCAGGGAAAACCAAACCGTCACGTCCTCTACCCGGTCTTTAATGGTATGCAGCCGGCTCAAGACAGCCATCGGCTCCAGGCCGCAGAACCCCGCCACGATTTCATCCCCGGACCGGATAAGCCCCAGGGCTTGCTCCACAGTGATCTTTTTACTGTTGTACATTTGTTGAAACCTGTTCAGCATCGGTTAATCCTCCTTGAAAAGCATGGTTCAAGGACGCAGGACCCAACGCTTTGTTCTGCGCCTCGTCCTGCGCCCTTGACAGCGATTGTTGTTGATTATTGAGATTGAGTTTGCTTTGCTGTTACTCTTCCGGTAGTTTGGGGATTTCGAACATTTCCAGGTTGCTGAAGGAATAGGCGTATTTCCCGTTTTCGATGCCCTTGACTATTTCCACAACGGTGTCGTTTACTGGGGTAGGGACGCTGAGCCTGGCACCCCACTTCGATACTTCGCCGTTGATGGCATCGATTTCCGTTTTGCGGCCTTTCTCCAGGTCCTGCAGCATGCTGGCTTTCAGCAGGCGATGCGGGCCGAATATGGCATGATACAGGGGAAACCTTGCCACCATTTCTTTGTTGGTCCTGAAGCCCAGCGCCGTGAGGTCATGGCCTTGCAGGGGCTCCATGGAAATGCCTCTTGCCCGGGCGATTAGCAGCGCTTCATTACCAATATGCGCCGCGCAGGTCAGGGCCTTCTCGTTGTCCAGGACTTCACCGAATGTGCAGCCCAGCACTGCCGACATGCCACTCAAGGTGGCGTTTACCAGCAACTTGGTCCAGCGGATCCCGATCAGGTTTGGGACAATAACTGTTTGGCCGATAGGGTCGAGCAGCTCTTTTACTTTAAGCGTCCTTTCCCTGATGGAACCGTCGAGTTCTCCCAGGTCAAAGGTCATTTTGGCAGGGTCCGAAGTCAGCATGGAGACCCCGGGACCGACCCAGGTGGCTCCCCAGCCGACCGTGCCGCCCATAGTGCGTTCCTTGCCGACCACTTCCGCCACGGCGTCTTCAGGCACCCCGTTTTGCAGGGTGCAGACGACGCTGTCGGGGCCCAGGTGCGGCAGGAGCTGTTTCAGAGCCACGTCATTGTATGTCTGCTTTACCAGGAACAGGACAATGTCGTAGATGCCTTCCATTTCATCCGGGGTAATGGCTTTAACCGGCACGTTGAGATCCATTTTGCCGGTTATGGTTGCACCCTTCTGGTTGAGCGCATTGACATGCTCCCTGTTGGCATCGATCAATACAACCTCCCGGTTTTCCTTGCTCATCAGCGCGCCGATGATGGTCCCCAGGGAACCAGCCCCCATGATGGCTACACGCACAACAAACCGCTCCTTTCTTTAAATCAATAAATCAATATCGCGTTCATTTTTGCTGGTTCATCCCTCATCTCTTATTGGCCTTTGGTCAAACGATACCAGCCATTGCCATTATCACGCCGACAATTACGGCAATAATGGGAATTAAAACGCTGGTCACAAAAATGCCCTTGTAGGCTTCCTTATGGGTAAGCCCCATCACCATCAGGATGGTGATAATGCCGCCGCAGTGAGGCAAAGTGTCCAGCCCGCCTGAGGCGATGGCGCTGATCCGGTGGAGTATTTCCGGGTTGACGCCCAGTTTCAGGTATTCGGGGCCCATCGTCTTGAGGAAAATGCTGAGCCCGCCGCTGGAAGACCCGGTGATGCCCGCTACAATGTTTGTGGCGAATACGGCTGAAATGAGGGGATCAAATTTGAGCCCAAGGGCAAACTTGACAAAAGACTGGAAAGCCGGGACCTTTTGGACTACAAAGCCAAAACCGACAATAGCCGCGGTGTTGATCAGAGGCATTACCCCCATTGATAAGCCTTCGGTCAGGGTCTGGACCGGTTTTTTAATCTTTGGCATATTCAACAGGTAGCAGACCAGAGTCGCAACAGTCATCGCCACGGCCACGCTGGCCAGGGGATCCATTTTGCCTTTCAGGGCCACAATGATTGCAATGACAAGTATCAGTGGAAGAAAAGCAATTTTCCAATCCGGCAACCCGGACAAATCAGCCGAAGGGAGCGCCGGTGCCTTGCCGTTTAGACCGCCGGTGAACGGTTCGCCTTTTTCGGCGGCGATTTTTGCTTCCCGGTTAAGATACAAAAGACAAAGGAAAAACATGAGTAAAGATGCCGTTATGCCGATGACCGGTGCAGCCATGGGCGTCGTTCCCAGGATCTGGGCCGGGATTATGTTCTGGATCTGGGGGGTTCCCGGCAGGGCCGTCATGGTAAACGTACCGGCTCCTGCCACGACCGCAGCGCACAGGATGCGTTTGGGTATTTTGGCTTTCTGGAACAGGACCAGCCCGATGGGGTACACGGTAAAGACAACCACGAAAAGGCTCACCCCGCCGTAGGTGAGAATAGCTGTGGCCAGCAGGATGATCAGGATGACCCTTTTTGTTCCCAGCCAGTCGATCAGCTTGTAGGAAATGGCGCTGGCTGATCCGGTGTCGCTCATAACCTTGCCGAAAAGCGAACCCAGAATGAACAGCAGGAAATAGGTGCCGGCAAAATACTTGAAACCGTCGCCGTAGTCTGTGGCGAAACCTTTCCAGATGTTGCCTCCGTTGGTAAGGAGGACAATCAACGAACATATCAGAGACGCAGGGATGATTCCCCATCCCTTGTAGGCCAGGTACATGACCAGGCCCAGAGCTATTAATACGCCAATAACACCCAGCATAAACACACCTCCGAATCTTTTGTTTAACCGAAGCGGCTGTAGTTGGCAACTGGCGGCATTTTGCCGATTAGGCGATCATATTCAACCCTCCTTTCCTGGGGCGATCTGGCGGCAGAGCGGCCATAAAGCCCTGAATTAAATTTTTTTATGCAGCTTCAATAACTCGATCAGCATATCGTCGCGCCAGGCGGCGATTTCTTCGGGCGTCCGGCCGAACTCCGGAGGCCGGTTGGCCATAGCCAGGTTTACTCCTTCCTGTGCTTTGTCCGGCCAACCCTCGGGCCATTTTTTCCAATCGGCCATGTCGGCCCACCACATTTCCACCGAGGGGCCGACATGGGTCAACAGCCCTTTGATCCCGTGCGCTCCGCCGCCCAACTGGTAAATAAGGTTGGGCCCCATGATCCCAAAACGGAGGCCGGGACCATAGCAGGCGGCTTTGTCGACGTCTTCGATGCTGCACACCCCCCTGTTCACCAGGTCCACGGCCTCGCGGTACAAGGCCATCTGCAGGCGGTTGGCGATGAATCCCGGCGCTTCCTTCCGGAGTATTACCGGCTCTTTGCCCAGCGAGGAAAGGAACTCATACACGGCGTCCACGACCGCATCGCTCGTCCTGTCTCCCTTGCTTATCTCTACCAGCGGAATAAGGTGAGGGGGGTTGTAGGGATGAACGCCCAGGCACCGTTCGGGATAACGGGCATTCCTGGCTATTTCGCTGATCAGCAAGCCGGAGGTGCTGCTGGCGAAAATAGCCGACGGGCTGGCGAATTCTTCGATTTCCAACAGCAAGGCCTGCTTGGTTTCATAATTCTCAGGGCCGGATTCCTGGATAAGCTGCGCGCCCTTTACGGCCTCTTCCAGGCTTGTGGTGCAGGCCACGGCTTGCATAGCTGCGGCAAAACGCTTTTCGTCCAGCACCTTTTTATTTACGAGGAATTGCAGGTTTTGCCTGATCCTTTGCCGTGCCTGTCCCAGGAACTCTTCTTTGATGTCATAGAGAACCACCGGGTAACCTTTCATCAAAAAATTGGTCGCCCAGCCTGCGCCGATCAGACCGGCACCGACGCAGGCTATCTTTTTGATATCTGACGCCCTCATGCTCATGGTTGTCCTTGCCTCCTCGCCTTGCAATTTCCGTCTTAAAGTTCCACCAGCGTTAGGAGTGCAAGAGGCATGCCAAACGGAAAAAGCCGCCTGCGGCGGCCGGCCCAGCCAGACGACCCCTTGATTTTTTGCAGAATTGAGAGGATAAGGCGAAGAGGGCTAGGCCTTTCTATCAATTCTGGGAGCCGGGAAAAAAGGAAATAAAAACAGAACCTTCAAACGCCTAGGGTTTGAAGGTTCTTGCGGTGTGCCCTCCGTGTCTCAAGACAGGGATAATGTTTGTATTACCTGATATTGTATTTCGCGATTTTGCGGTACAGGGAGGATGGGGATATTGAAAGCGCCGCCGCCGTTTCTTCCATTTTCCAGCCGGAAGATTGCAAGGCCGACAGGATATAGTTTTTTTCCTGCTGCTCGAGGAATTCTCTTAAAGAACACTTCCCCGATGGCTGGAGGGTTGCGCCGTTTTCCAGAGGCGGGATGCTGTCCAGTATCCTGGCGCTCCTTTTGATCTTATTTAAGGCCGACTCGATTACGGATTCCAGTTCCCTGACATTACCCGGCCAGTGATGCCTTTCGAGCTGTTTCATTATTCTGGGGCTTACCCCCTTGATCTCCAGACCGAAGGCCTTATTATACTTGTCAATAAAATGGTTTACCAACAGGGGGATATCCCCGAGCCTTTCCCGCAGGGGTGGGATTCTCAAAGAAACAACGTTGATCCGGTACAGAAGGTCTTTTCTAAACGAGCCGTTCTCCGCCAGCTTCCAGAGGTCGCGGTTGGTTGCCGCAACCACGCGCACATCCAGGGGGATGCTCTCCGTTCCTCCGATCCTCTCAATTTCCTTTTCCTGGAGCACCCTGAGTATCTTAACCTGAGAATGAAGAGGGATGTCGCCGATTTCATCCAGAAAGATCGTTCCGCCGTTGGCCAGTTCAAATTTGCCGGGTTTTCCGCCTTTTTTTGCGCCGGTGAAGCTGCCTTCTTCGTAGCCAAACAGTTCCGATTCCAGCAGGGTGTCGGGTATGGCGGCGCAGTTTACGCGGACAAACGGGCCGGAAGCCCGTTTGCTCTCCTTATGAACGGCATGAGCGAACAGCTCCTTGCCGACGCCGGTCTCCCCATGTAAAAGCACTGTTGAGGTTGTAAGGGCTGCATTTTTGATAATGTTCTTGATTTCAATGATTTGGGGGTCTTTGGAAACAATATCGCTGAGCTGATACTTGGCCCGGTTGTTGTGGCCTGGTTGTATTCTACTACACTTTTGCACGGGGAAGGCCCGATGCAGGCCCTCGGCGTTTTTCGCAATTAACAGCAGGTCGTCCAGGTTATCGAACAGGTCTTTCCCCAGCACCCCGAATACCTTGCCTTCCGCGATCAGTGGATACCGTCTGGCCACAGCGTCCTTATTGGCCGTGTGAAACAACCCATAGGGTTCATACTTGAGAGTTTTGCCGACAATATGTAGCCGGGTATATTTCCCAAGCACCTGAAGCGCGTGTTTCCCTATGACGTCCTTTTGCTCAAACCCCACATAACTGCAGTATGCTTCGTTTATGAAAATGATGTTTCCTTCCCTGTCCGTGATTATGATTTTTTCATAAGGGTTATTGAGGAGAGCATTCAAAACATTCTTCATCTTTTTGACGGACTGCTGATAGTAGTCCCGTTCAATATAATGAGGCATGGACTTGAAATCAAGCGGCAAACCGAAACAGTTTTTGAGCAGGTTTTCCAGATAATCTTCTGATGAAATTGGGCTATCCGGGTTCATGCTAGTCACCCAACCCGTGCATATTTGTATTTTAAAAATATTTACTAACCTAATCCAGGTCGTACTGGTGGGCCTGTTCTTCACCGGTCAAGACCCTGAGGGCCCCCAGCGCCAGGGACTCCAGCTCGTTTTCGCCGGGCATTAACTCAATCGGGGCGATGAATTTGACCTTTTGGATGACCCAGCCGGTNATCATCCCAGAATAGGCCAGCCCGCCGGTCAGGATGATCCTGTCTATTTCCCCGCCCACGGCGGCGGCCAGTTCCCCGATCCCCTTGGCGATTTGATAGGCCATGGCGCGGTAAACCAATTCCGCATATTTATCGCCGTTCTGGATCCTTTTTTCTATTTCCGGTGCACTTGTCGTGCCCAGGTAGGCCAGCAACCCGCCTTTCCCCCTGATCATTCTCTTCATTTCAGCCCGGTCATATTTACCGGAGAAACAGAGATCGATCAAGCTGAGGCAAGGGACCTTGCCGGCCCTTTCCGGGGCAAAGGGACCTTCGTCATCGGAGAGGATATCGACCATTCTCCCCTGCTTGTGGACGCTCATGGTGATGCCGCCGCCCAGGTGGGCAACCAGCAGGGTCAATTCCTGGTAAGGCCTGTTTAATTTCCGGGCGGTTTTAATGGCCACGGCCCGCATGTTCAGGGCATGAGAGAGGCTTTTGCGCTCGATTTCAGGCAGGCCGGAAATCCTGGCCACATCATCCAGTTCGTCCACCGAGACGGAGTCGTAAATAAAGGCGGGGATGCCGGCCATCTTGCCTATTTCGTACGCGATCATCGCGCCCAGGTTCGAGGCGTGTTCACCCACGGGCCTGTTTTTCAGCCGGTCGATCATCCGGTCGTTGATGTAATACGCCCCCGCCTTGACGGGCGGCAGCGCCCCTCCCCTTCCCACCACCGCGGACAGACCGCCGGGATTAAACCCTATTCTTTCCAAAAAGGCAAGGACGGCCGCGTATCGCATCAAATACTGATCGGCGATCGATTTAAAATTGCTCAGTTCTTCGCGGGAGTGTTCCAGGTTTTCCCTGCGTTTTTCCGTTTCGTTCTCATAGAGGGCTATTTTGGTGGACGTAGACCCCGGATTAATTGCCAGTATATGGAATGTTTTCTGGTCGGGCATGCTATTACCTCCAATCACCTGAAGCTGCGAGGACCAAGGACAGGTATTTGTCCTCGGTGGAAGAAGACCTTGAGGTTAATACTATGGGTGCTGTGGCGCCAATGATGAAGCCGGCCAGCTTTGCTTTTGCCGAATAGACCAGGGATTTGGCGAGCAGGTTGCCCGAGGTTATATTGGGCGTAACCAGCAAATCGGCGTCGCCGGCTACAGGGCTGGTATATCCTTTTACGACAGAAGCCTCTTTGTCGATGGCCAGGTCATATGAAATCGGCCCTTCGACAACGCATTCGGTCAGTTTGCCGGTTTCGTTCATTTTTTTCAGTTCATACGCGTCGACTGTCTCCGGCATTTTGGGGTTGACCTCTTCCACCGCCGCCAGAATCGCGACTTTTGGCATTTCAATGCCCATCTTTTTCATGGCGCCAACGGCATTGATCACCAGCTGCCGTTTTTGCTCCAGGTCCGGATACATGTTGAGGGCTGCATCGGTCAACGCGATCAGTTTGTGATACGTGGGGATCTGTAAAAAAGCCAGGTGCGATAAGATTTCACCAGCCCGCAGGCCGCTTTCCCTGCTGAGCACTGCCCTCATCAGCACTGCGGTTTCGATGAGGCCTTTCATAATAAGGTCAGCTTCATTGGCCTTGATCATGTTCACAGCCAGGTGTGCCGCCTCTTCATGGTTAGATGAATGGACGATCAAGATGTTGGAGGGAGAAAGGCCCAGATCTTTGATGTGCCTGGCAATGGTCTCCTTATGGCCGATGAAAATCGGTTGAACAATCTTGTTTTTGCTCGCCAGCAGCACTGCTTCCAGGGTGTGACGGTCCTCGGCGGATACCACGGCCAGTCTCTTGGTTGTCTGCCTGCTCTGGATCTTCCCGATTAATTGTTCAAAGTTTTCATACCTCATGACCACCCCTCCTTCTGGAATCATATGCGTTCAATAATCGTGGCTATGCCCTGCCCTCCCCCGATACACAGGGTTGCCAGCCCTCTCTTCCCTCCGGTTTGCAACAGCTCGTTGACCAGCTTGACCATCAGGATACCCCCGGTTGCGCCCACCGGGTGGCCCAGGGCGATGGCCCCGCCGTTCACATTGACCTTCTCCCGGTCCATCTCCAGCTCTTTAATGACGGCCAAAGCCTGGGCGGCAAATGCCTCGTTAAGTTCAATCAAATCAATGTCGGAAATTGCCAGCCCGGCCTTTTTCAATGCCAGCCGGGTAGCGGGTATCGGACCGAGCCCCATTACGGACGGGTCCAGTCCGGCTTCACCCCAGGAGACAATGCGGGCCAGGGGCTTGATTTCCAATTCTCTGACTTTTTCTTCGCTCATCAGCACCAAGGCAGCCGCCCCGTCGTTGATGGTGGAAGAATTGCCGGCGGTAACGGTACCGTTTGGCAGGAAGGCGGGTTTAAGTCTGGAAAGACCTTCCATGGTGGTTTCGGGTTTGATCCCCTCATCATCGCATAACAGGCGCTTGTCTTTGGCGTTCGCTGTCCAAACCGGTACAATCTGTTCCTTGAACAGCCCTTTGTCGCGCGCTCGCGCCGCCCGCATCTGGCTTTCGCAGGCAAACATGTCCTGTTCGTCCCTTGAGATGCCGTAACGTTTGGCAACGTTTTCTGCAGTGATTCCCATGCCCTCCAGCAGTTCGATCAACAGGTCGCGGATTTCGGCATGCCCCATCCGCAAACCGGTTCTTAAGCCGCGGACGATATAGGGCATGCGGGTCATGCTTTCCATACCGCCGGCCACCACTATGTCGCTTTCGCCGGAACGGATCATCGTTGCGGCTAGGTTTATCGCTTTCAAACCCGAACCGCAGTTCTTGTTTACGGAATAAGCCTTAACCTGGTATGGCAGGCCGGCCTTGAGCGCTGCTTCCCGGGCGGGGTTTCCCCGCGGTTCTGCTGACAGGATGTTGCCCATGATCACTTCGTCGACCATTTCGCCCAGCACGCCGGCCCTGTTCAAAGCCTCCTGCAGGACGATTGCTCCCAGCTCAAAAGCAGCCAGATGGCTCAATCCGCCGTTGAATTTCCCGATCGGGGCGCGTATGCAGCTCACCAGCAGAGCTTCTCTCATCATTGTCACGTATCCTTTCCGTGTTTCCTGGGTTTTCTGACGGTAGATTCAGATGGAGCGGGAAGGGCTGGCTTCCCTTTCCCGCTCCTTTGCGGTTGAAAACAACAAGGGGCACAATGGTTTATCGACAACAGGTTCAGTGCATGAACAGCAGGTAAGCGCCGCTGATGATTATGAACGACCAGACAAAGACAATCATGCTGAACGGGAGGATGTCCCGGAAGGTGACCTTGAAGGCTCCCAGGATCGGCAGGGCCCAGAAGGGCTGGAGGAGGTTGGTTACCAGGTCGCCGTTGGTGTAGGCGTTGATCACCATGTGGATATTGGCGCCAAGCTGCTGGGCGGCCGGGATGATGTATGGGGCTTCAATTACATATTTGGAACCGCCGGACGGGACAAAGAAGTTGAGGATGGCCGAATACACAAACACTATCCAAGGATAAGTCTGAGCGGTGGATATAGCAATGAACCAGCCGGCTATGACCTTGGCCAGACCGGAATAGTTGATCATCCCGAAGATCCCGGCATAGAACGGGAACTGGATAATAACGCCGTACACCGTTCCGGTGGCCCTTTTGACCGATTCCAGGAAGGCCAGCGGCGTGCGGTGCAGGAGCATGCCGATAATCAGGAAGGTGAAGTTCAGGGTGTTAAGGTCGAGGTTGGTGATCCCTTTGGTCACAAAGAATTTGATTGCCCAGTACAGGCCGGCAAGCCCGATGATCGTCATCAGCCAGGGGGAACGGTCCCAGCGCTGGGCCGGTGTCAATTTCGACCTGTCTTCCGCCGGTTCTTCCACATCGACGAAAGAAGCCGCCAGCTGGTCATCGATTTCCACTACATTCTTTTTGGGTAGCAGTAAGGCCATGATTATCGGCACGGTGCAGATCAGGATCAGGTTCATCACCAGCAGGCGAGGGTCAAAGACAGTATAGCTTAGAGGGATCACGCCGATCGCCTTTTCCATGAAATGGCCCGGCGTAGCCATGAGCAGCGGCGCGGCCATGGACGGCCCGTTGCAGGCCACCGTCGCGGTATAGGCGCAGGCCACCAGCGCGGTATAATGCAGGCCTTTGCCTTTCTGGAAAACCGCGATCTGGCGCCCCAGCATGATGCCGGCCATCATGCCGATGCCCCAGTGGATCCACCACAGGACGCTGACGATCGCCGTGAACATGATGATGGCCTGGACGGGAGTTTGGGGCATCTGGGCTATTTTTCTAAGGATTGCCTTGACCGGTTTAGAGTCGGCGACCACATAACCGGTAATCATGAGCACGCACATCTGCATGGCAAACGTCAGGAGGGCCCAGAAGCCCTGCAGCCAATGGTCCACAATTTTCAGCGGCCCCGACGGGGTCAGCCCCCAGGCCATAAAGAACACCACCACGCTCAAGGCCAGCACAAACACCATGGAGTCGGGGACATACCGCAGGCACCACTCAGAAAGTCTGGTCATGAAGTCCTTTTGCCCCTGGGGGGCGGTTGACGCTGGAACGCTCATTCAGTTTTGACCTCCCTTATTTTTATTGAGTAAGTCTAACTGCTAGGCAATAACGACGTGCAGCAATACGGCAATATATGGACCTGCGAAGGCGGCTCACCTCCCCCCTAACGAAAGTTGGTGCAGGCTTAGGCTGCCTTCAGAAGGCCACCTTGTCCATGCCTTTCAGCCCCAGTATTTTTCTGGCTTCGTCGGGCGTGGCCGCGCTGAAACCCAGTCTTTCGGCGATCTCGATGATCTGGGTGACCTGTTCGGCGCTGGACTTGGCCAGCACGCCGGGCCTCAGGTACAGGTTGTCTTCCAACCCGACCCGGGCGTTGCCTCCCATTGCAAGCGCCGTCGCGGTCAACGGGAATTGGAACCTGCCGGCTGCGCAGCATGACCAGTTGATGTCATTGCCCAGGAGTTCTTTGGCCGTCTTGACCATAAAGGCCAGGTTTTCGACTGTGGCGGGGATGCCTCCCAGTATCCCCATTACGAATTGGATGTATATGGGCTTTTTGACGATGCCTTTCTGCAGGAAATAGGCCACGTTGTTGATCATTCCCACGTCGTACACCTCGAACTCCGGGCGGGTCCCGTATTCGTTCATGGTGTTGATGTAGTATTCCATGCCCTTATAAGTGTTGGTGAATACGAAATCCCGGGTGAACTCCAGGTAAGGTATTTCCCAATCGAACTTGGGGTTGGTCAGTTTTTCCGCGGCCGGGGCCAGCACGAAGTTGATTGACCCGGCGTTGCAGGAAGCGAGTTCGGGTTGGAACTTTGTTACCGGTGCGATTCTTTCTTCCAGGGTCATGCCCAGCGCGCCGCCGGTGGTTATGCAGACGACCACGTTGCAGCGCTGTTTGATGCCGCTTACGATTTTGTGCATGATGTCAAGGTCGGGAGTAGGTTTGCCCGTTTCTGGCACCCGGGCGTGGATGTGGACCACGGCTGCCCCGGCTTCATAAGCCTTTACGGCATCTTCGATGATTTCTTCAATGGTGACGGGCAGGTAGGGCGACATGCTGGGGGTGTGGATACCTCCGGTTATAGCCGCGGTGATGATGACCTTTTTGGACATACTTGTGTACCCCTTTCCAATTGGAATTTTTGTCGGTCAACCTCTAGTGCAATATCTATGCCAAAAGGAAGATCCTAAATATATTAAGGGGTTGGGCTGAACAGGCAACTCCGCTGTCCGGAATTCGAACACAAGCAAAAACACGTCCGTACGAAAAGCGTACGCTGTCCGAATTCCGTACGACATCATTTATGTCAGCGATTGGCATAGTGTATATGGAAAGGCGCTCGGCTAAAATAATGCCGTTGCAGAGCTATTGACCCCTCAGGCCACCGTGTTGTTGGTTTCTTTCCTGTTTGCCAATTCTGGCGGATGGGGCCGGAGGAAAAAAAGAAAACGCTTTTCAAACCACGGACACTTGAACGCCGCGGCAAAAGCGCACACAAACGGCCAAAGACCCCAAGCATCAATTGAGATTATGAAATAAATTATTATCATCTAAAAAAATATTTAAAAGGCATAGCCTGGAATATTGACGAACAAATAAAATGTGATAGATAATATGATCAACAGATAATATAATCACAACATTTACATTTATAATATTATATTATCATATTATAAATGTTGATTAATGCCGGGGAATGGGGTGAAAGACAGGACAACAAAAACGCAGGGAACAAGCAGGTGTTTGACTACAGAACATTCAAGGGTGGGAGAAAAGGGAAGTGACGACAATGAAGCGGCAAGTAAAACTTTTGCAGGGCAATGAAGCCTGCGCTATGGCGGCGATAGCTGCCGGGGTCAGGTTTTTTGCGGGATATCCCATCACGCCGGCCACTGAAATTGCGGAGATAATGGCCCAGGAGCTGCCGAAAGTGGGCGGGACGTTTATCCAAATGGAAGACGAGCTTGCCAGCATGGCGGCAGTGGTGGGCGCCTCCATCGGAGGCGTTAAAAGCCTGACGGCCACAAGCGGTCCGGGCTTTACTCTCAAACAGGAGAATTTGGGCTATGCAGCGATGGTCCAGGTCCCGTGCGTTGTAGTAAATGTGCAGCGGGGGGGGCCCAGCACGGGCATGCCGACCTTGCCTGCTCAAATGGACGTTATGCAGGCCAGATGGGGAACCCATGGCGACCACCCCATTATAGTCCTGTGCCCGTCAACAGTATATGAATTCTACATGCTGACCATCAAAGCGGTAAATTTTTCGGAGATGCTGAGGACGCCGGTGATTGTCCTTTCTGACGCGGTTGTCGGGCATTTGCGGGAGAAAGTGGTGCTGCCCGACGTTTCGGAGATTGAGCTGGTGGAACGCAAGAAGGCGGCGGTGCCGCCGGAAGAATACCTGCCTTTTAAGCCGGACGCTGACGACGTGCCGTCCTACGTTCCTTACGGCAAGGGCTACCGGTACCACATGACCAGCAATAACTATGATGAAGGAGGCTATCCGGCAACAAACAACCACCAAGTGGCGGAAACGCTGCTTCGGCGGTTGCACAATAAGGTTGAAAAGCGCCGCGCGGAAATAACAATGACCGAAGAGATTATGATGGATGACGCTGAAGTGGCGGTGTTTGCTTACGGCTGCACGGCGCGGTCGGCCCAAAGCGCCGTGGAGGCAGCGCGGGCCCAAGGGCTGAAAGCGGGTCTGATAAAAGCGTTGACGTTGTGGCCTTTTCCCCGCGAAGCGGTGGAAAAATACGGTGACCAGGTAAAAGCGGTAATTGTGCCCGAGATGAACATGGGCCAACTGGTGGGCGAAGTGGAGCGCGCCTTGAAAGACAAACAGGCTTGCGCCCGGCCGCTCAACAGGTTTGACGGTAAAATGATTACCCCCGAGCAAATCGCCAGGGCTATAAAAGAGGTGAAGTAAAATGGCAGTCCACGTTCAGGATTATTTGCGGATGCATAAAATGCCGCATATCTGGTGCCCGGGGTGCGGTACAGGGATTGCCCTAGGAGCGGTGGTCAGGGCCATCCACCACGCCGGCTACAGCCGGGATGAAGTGATGGTGATCACGGGGATCGGCTGTTCGGCCAGGACCAATGCCATTATTGATTTCAACACTTTTCAGACCACGCACGGCAGGGCGTTGAGCTTTGCGACCGGCTTCAAGCTTGCGAGGCCGGAGATGAAGGTTGTGGTCATAACCGGGGACGGCGATGGAGCGGGGATAGGCGGCAACCACCTGATCCATACTTGCCGGCGTAATATTGACATCACCACGGTGTTAATCAACAACGGCATTTACGGCATGACCGGGGGGCAGTATTCGCCGCTTACTCCCCCAGGGAGCTATGCGACCACGGCTCCTTACGGCACGATTGAGCCCAGCTTTGATGTTTGCAAACTGGCAGAAGGCGCCGGGGCGACTTATGTGGGCAGAGCGACGGCCTATCATGTCGCGCTTTTGGAGCGGCTGATAACCAGGGCCTTAAAACATGAAGGGTTTTCTCTGGTGGAAGCAATTACCCAGTGCCCTATCGGCTATGGCCGCCGCAACAAAATGAGGTCGGCCGCCGAGATGCTGAAGTGGCAAAAAGACCACGCGGTGGATGTAAAAGCTGCGGCAGCCATGAACCCTGAACAATTGGCCGGGAAAATTATTATCGGCGAGCTGGTGAACAAAAGCGCTCCGGAGTACACCGCGCAGTACAAAAAAATAGTCGAACAGGCTCAGAAGGAGGGGGCCATATGAGGGACAGGCATGAAATTGTTTTAAGCGGTTACGGGGGGCAGGGAGTGGTTTTGGGAGGCATCATACTTGCCGAAGCCGCGGCCATATACGACGATGTCAACGCTACCCACAACCAGTCATATGGGCCGGAAGCCAGGGGCGGCGCGAGCAAGTCGGAGGTGATCATCAGCAGTAAACCGATTCACTATCCGGAGATTGAGTCCCCGGATATACTGGTGGCCTTAACCCAGGAAGCAGCCAACAAATACGCCGCGGCGATGAAAGACAACGGGGTGCTGATTGTGGATTCCCGGATGCGGATAAACGACCAGCTCAAAAGCCGGGTTAAAGTGTACAGCTTGCCAATCGCGGATATGGCAATAAGCGTGGCGGGCAGCGAAATTGTCACCAACATGGTGACTCTGGGAGCGCTGGTGTCCATAACCAAAGTCGTGAGCCGCGAAGCGCTGGAAAAAGCCATGCTGGCCCGGGTTCCCAAAGGCACTGAGGAAATGAACAGGAAGGCCTTGGACCAGGGATTCGCTTTGGCCGGAGGAGCCAATCAGGATTAGCCGTTATGTTGCCCCAAAATTTTGCAGCGAGGAGGAATTGTGATGGCGATTAAAACCAAGGAAGAATACATCGAATCCTTGCGTAGGATGAAACCTGCAGTCTATATGTTCGGCGAAAAGATCTCTAATGTGGTGGACAATCCCCGCCTGCGGGCAGGGATTGAGGCTACTGGGGCCACCTATGAATTGGCGTCCATGCCTGAATACCGCCAGATGATACTTACTACCAGCCCGTGGACCGGAGAAACGGTAAACAGGTTCACCCTGCCCCCGACCTCCATAGACGACCTGGTGGCCAGGGTGAAAGTCAACCGCACGCTTGGAGGCCGGGTGGGCACCTGTTTCCAGCGCTGCACCGGGCTAGACTGTTTGAGCGCGTTGTCCATCGTCACTTACAATATTGATCAGAAGCACGGAACAGAGTATTACCAGCGGTTCGTGGAGTTCCTAAAGCACGTGCAGAAAAATGATCTGACCTGCAATGCGGGGGTTACAGACGTTAAAGGGGACCGCTCCCTGGCGCCCCACGAACAGCCGGACAAAGACATGTACCTCCGGGTGGTGGAGCGCCGCAAGGACGGGATTGTGGTCCGGGGGGCGAAGGCCCACCAGACCGGTTCCCTGTCGTCGCATGAGATAATCGTGCTCCCGACGAGGGCCCTGAAAAAAGAAGAGCAAGACTACGCGGTCGCTTTTGCCATCCCTGCCGACACGCGGGGGCTAATCCACGTGGTGGGGAGGTCCACGCTGGACATGCGCGAGATCCAGGGCTGCGATATTGGCAATACAAAATACTCCAAGTACTGCCCCACTATCATATTCGACGACGTATTCGTACCCTGGGAACGGGTGTTTATGTGCGGCGAGACGGAGTTTGCCGGCGATCTGGTCATGCGGTTTTCTGCCTTTCACCGGCAGAGCCACGGAGGGTGCAAAGCCGGGAAGATTGATTGCATGACCGGCACGGCTTTGAACATGATGGATTACAACGGCACCGCCAAATTGAGCCACTTGCGGCAGAAAATCGTCGATATGATCCACCGCGCGGAGACACTGTACGGCTGCAGCATCGCGGCGTCATACGAGGGGAAGAGGCAGCCGTCCGGCACCTATTTCATCGATCCCGTCCTGGCCAATGCTTCGAAATTGCATGAAGGCAAAGAAATGGCAGAGGTTGGACGGCTGCTGGTAGACATTGCCGGAGGGTTCGCGTGCGATTTGCCGTCCGACAGGGATTTTGCCAATCCTGAGATCGGGCCCCTGCTGAAAAAATATATGCAAGGCGCAGCAGGCGTACCGGTCGACAACCGGATCCGCATGCTCCGGCTGGTGGAAAAACTGGCGCTGGAAAGCGCCGACACCGTTTCGGACATCCACGGCGGCGGTTCGGCGGAGGCGCACCGGATCACCATTTTGCGGGAAACGGATTTGGAAAACAAGAAGAAGCTGAGCAAAAGGCTGGCTGGAATTGAAGATTAAATAATATAATGATACGCGAAATGATACGCGAATAATTCTTAGGGAAAGGAAGGGTTGGCAATTATGAAACAGGTGGTTATTGCCAGTGCGGTACGGACCGCCGGGGGCAGTTTCGGCGGCGGCTTGAAGGATCTGTCGGCGGTCGATCTGGGGGCTGCGGCCATCAAGGAAGCGGTAAACAGGGCCGGTATTTCTCCCCGGGATGTCGGCCAGGTAATTTTTGGAAATGGATGGCAGGCAGGCGTGGGGCCAAATCCGGCTCGGATATGCACCGTTAAAGGCGGATTGCCTGAAAGCTGCCCGGCGTTTACGGTGAATATTCGCTGCGCTTCAAGCTTAAGGGCGATCCAGTTGGGGGTTTTAAGCGTGGCGGCCGGTGAAGAAGAGATCGTGCTGGCCGGCGGCACAGAGTCCACCACGCAGGTCCCGTACATCATGCCCGAAGCCAGATGGGGACAAAGGATGGGAGATGCCAAAATATACGATGTCCTGCACAAAGACGGGTTCATGTGCCAGCTCGCGGGCATGCTCATGGGCAACACGGCGGAGCTGCTGGCCGAGAAATACCAAATATCGCGCGAGGAGCAGGACGCCTTCGCGCTTCAAAGCCACCAAAAAGCCGTGGAGGCTATGGAAAAGGGATTGTTCAAAGAAGAAATCGTGCCGATAGAGATTAAAGACAAAAAAGGGGTCAAGGTATTTGACACAGACGAAATACCGAGGAAAGACGCCTCGATGGACAAGTTGGGAAAACTGCCGCCGGTGTTTCTGAAGGACGGCAGCGTAACGGCGGGAAACAGCTGCGCCTTATGCGACGCCGCTTCGGCCGTGGTCCTTATGTCGGAGGAAAAGGCCAACGGATTGGGTATAAAACCCATGGCCCGAGTGCTTTCCTATTCATATGCCGCACTTGATCCCAAATATATGGGTCTGGGGCCGACCCTGGCCATCCCCCGGGCTTTGGACAAGGCGGGCTTGAAGCTTCGGGACATCGATTTGATCGAATTGAACGAAGCCTTTGCGGCCCAGGTTATCGCCTGCGATCGGGAACTAAAGATGGATCCGGAAAAACTGAATGTGCACGGGGGAGCCATAGCCCTGGGCCATCCAGTCGGAGCCACCGGGGCCAAAATCCTGACCACGCTCCTTTATGCCCTTAAAAATCGCGACAAGCACCTTGGCCTTGTGAGTTTATGCATCGGCGGCGGCCAGGGCGTGGCGCTGGTAGTGGAAAGATTGAACTGAGAAGAAGGAGGAGGGTGAGACATATGGAAAAGGTGTTCATCGTCGGGGCCGGGATAATGGGCGCGGGGATAGCCCAGGTTGCTTCCCAGGCTGGTTTTTCGGTCTGCGTTTCCGACATCAGCCTGGAGGTGGTCAAGAACAGCCTGGAAAAAGTGAAAAAGGGGCTGGCGGCCCAAGTCGAAAAGGGTAAAATGACCAATGAAGAAATGGCAGGCATCTTGGGCCGGATTGAGCCGGCGGAAAGCATGGCGAAGGCGGCGGAGGCCAGCTTGATCATTGAGGCGGCGCCGGAAGACCTGGGCTTGAAACAGAAGATATTCAAAGAACTGGATGAACAGGCCAGGCCTGAAGCCATACTGGCCACAAACACCACCTCCTGTTCCATTACGGAAATAGCCTCGGCCACCAAGACCCCTGAACGGGTTGTGGGGATGCATTTCTTCAACCCGCCGACCCACATGAAGCTTGTGGAAATCATGCCGGGAATACTCACAAGCGAGGCCGCGGTAGAGAAAACCAGGGCCCTGGCTCGCCAAATGGGCAAAGAGCCGGTAATCACTAACAAGGAAGGTCCGGCGGGAGTTACCAGCCGCATTCTTGCCGGGCTGCTGAATGAAGCAGTATGGGTTCTTCAGGAAGGGATAGCCAGGGTTGAGGACATTGACAAGGCCATGGTGCTGGGCTGCAACCATAAAATGGGGCCCCTGGCGCTGATTGACCTCATCGGCGTGGACGTCCACCTGGCCAAGACCCGGATGCTGTACACCAAAACCGGGGATAGCCGGTACAGGCCGTGCTACCTTTTGGAACAGATGGTCCAGGCCGGCCTGCTGGGCAAAAAAGCCGGCCGCGGGTTTTACGATTATTCAAAGGACCCCGCGGAGCCCATCGGATTTTTTAAAAAATGATTTTAACGGACAGGGGAAGGAAGAAGGATGTATAAGCACCTGTTGTTGGAAACGGAAGGGAATATCGGCCTGCTGACCATAAACCGCCCGGATATGAACGCCTTATGCAATGAAATGGTCGAAGAACTTGATCGGGCCTTGACGGGCATTGAACAGGACAGCGGCATAAAGGCCCTGATAATTACCGGCGCCGGGGGAAGGGCGTTTATGGCCGGCGCGGATATCCGCGAGCTGGCCGACCGGGATTTTATCCTTGGCCGCCGGCAGACCAAGCAGCGCCAGGACGTGTTCAACAAAATCTCAAATTTGCCGATACCCGTTATTGCCGCTGTTAACGGCTTTGCTCTGGGTGCCGGGCTGGAGCTTGCTCTGGCCTGCACCATCCGGGTGGCTTCGGAGAAGGCCAGGTTTGGCGCTCCGGAAGTCAACCTGGGGATAATTCCGGGGGACGGCGCTACCCAGCGTCTGCCCCGGATAATCGGACAGGGGAGGGCCATGCACCTGATTTTGACCGGGGAGACGATCGGCGCCGGGGAAGCCCTGCAGTATGGCCTTGTTACGAAAGTGTATTCTCCGGAAGAACTCCTGGACGGCGCAAAAGGGATGGCGGAAACCATCATAACCAAGGGGCCCTTGGCCGTCATGTATGCCAAAGAAGCCGTTAACAGGGCTTTTGACGCCTCTCTCCAGGTGGGGCTTACCCTGGAATCGTACCTTCATGCGTTGGCCTGCGCAAGCGAAGACAAAAGGGAAGGGGTGCAGTCGTTCATTGATAAGCGCAAGCCGGAGTTTAAGGGGAGGTGAGCCGGCGCCCGCAGGCTGGCAATCGCTATGACGGGTATCGCGGGAGCGACGTGTCAGGAAACAGAAAAATTTTTACAAGCCGAGCAATTTTGTAGGATTTGTTAGCAGGAAAAATAAAAGAAGTGTAGAAAATGATAAGTGATATGATCACATGATCACAGAAAAACAAAGAGGGGTTAAGATGGGCAAATTTGTTATAGAAATAAAAAAGGAATGGTGCAAGGCCTGCAGGATATGCATCGACTTTTGCCCCAATGGGGTGCTGGGTGCTGGCCCTGATGGCAAGGCCCTGGTGAAGGACAGCGAAAAATGTTCCGGCTGCATGATGTGCGAATACCGGTGCCCGGACTTTGCCATCAGGGTATCACGCTATGATGCGAGCAGTTGAAGGGAGCGCAGGCTCCCATCAACTGCTCGCGGAAGCAGCAGCGGAACAAACGCAGATTATCCTACTGTTGGCCGTTGAGTTGGAACAACAGTCCCCGTACTGTGATATAATATACATATTGTAATAATATCATACGGTTAGCAGAGGAGGAACCAAGATGAACCAGATTAAAAAAACAAAACTGTATGAAGAAATAATGCAGAGAATTATAGATATGATTAAAAAGAACCAACTGCAGGCAGGAGACAGGCTGCAGCCCGAAAAAGAACTCGCTGAGCATTTTGGAGTGAGCCGGATGGCCATAAGAGAAGCGCTGAGCGCGCTGCAAGCCGCAGGCGTGCTGGACGTTAAACACGGTTCGGGCATATATATCCGCAATGTTAATGAGCGGTTGACAAACCCGATCACCTTAAAGCTGCTGCGCAGCAAAGAGAATTTACTAAACATCCTTGAATTGCGCAAGGGCTTGGAAACAGAGGGCGCTTTCTTGGCGGCGCTGCGGGCCGACGGCAAAGATTGCGCCGGACTTGAAGACTGCCTGGAAAAGATGCGGCGCGAGATTGAAAAGGGGGGCAGCGCTGGCCAGGAAGACTTTGAATTTCATTGCGCCTTGATTAAGGCTACCCATAATCCGGTGTATGGTACAGTGTTTGACACGATCGCCGCGGCTTTTTATGAAGGCTTGTTGTCCAGCCATGAGTATTTCAAAATGGACCAGGGACCCCGGCTGGTCGTGCTGGAAGAGCATAATTTGATATATGAATGCATCCGGAGGCGAGAACCGGAAAAAGCGCGCGAAGCCATGAAAATTCATCTGGAGAATGTGGAAGCGAAGATGAGGAAAATTGATTCCATTGAGGGTTGACATGGATAACAGGGTGCGGCATTTGACACATAAATCCCGGCCTGCTGAATGTTGGAAACGCAAATTGATGAGACCGGGGGTTGAATAGGGTGAGGCTGCCTAAATTTTACAATGTCCGCCAGATATTTTCGCAGGAAGCTATTTCTGATGTCGAAGATGAGTTGAATAAAAGCCTGAATATGGTGCGCTGCGAAAATTTGTTTGTCCCAGGCGAAAGAGTGGCGATAGCCGTCGGAAGCAGGGGGATCGCCAACATCGGCAAGATTGTTGCTGCCCTGGTGAAGCGGTTAAAAGGGATTGGAACCGATCCCTTCATTGTCCCGGCGATGGGGAGCCACGGAGGAGCCACCGCCCATGGCCAGGTGGAAGTTTTGAGAAGTCTGGGCGTCACGGAAGAATATGTCGGGGCGCCAATCATATCGGACATGGATGTGGTCGAGTTGGGCAAGACCCCCAATGGAGCCACCGTATATATGGATAAACACGCCTGGTCTGCTGACGCCATAGTGGTCGTTAACAGGGTTAAGCCGCACACAAGATTCAGGGCTGATAATGAAAGCGGGTTAATGAAAATGGTGGCCGTTGGCCTGGGCAAACACAAAGGCTGCAGCCAGATGCATGCTTATGGCCTGTTCCCCACGGTTGTGGAGGCGGCGCGCCTGGCGCTGAGGACAGCCCCTATCAGGCTGGGTATTGGCATTGTCGAAAACGCATATGAGAAAACGGCGAAGATAGCGGCGGTCCTCAAAGACGAATTTGAAGCTGTTGATGCCGAACTGCTCAAACTTGCCAAAAGCCTGATGCCCTCGCTGCTGGCGAAGGACATTGATCTTCTTGTGGTTGGCGAAATAGGCAAAAACATCAGCGGCACGGGAATGGATGTCAACATTATCGGGCGGGTGACCCAGCCGGTCATGAATGAGCTTGAAACTCCAAGGATAAAGAGGATAGCGGTCCTGGACCTGACTGAGGCCACTCATGGGAACGCCCTGGGGATGGGTTTGGCTGACGTGATTACCAGGCGTCTTGCCGATAAAATCAATTTTCCGGCCACCTATGCCAATGCGCTGGCGGCAGGGGCGCTCGACCGGGCAAAAATGCCCCTCTGGTATGCGAGAATGATCAAGAGGCCGTCATGGCAGCATTGAACACGATAGAGAGGCTGGAAATTGAAAAGGCTCGCATCATGTTTGTAAAGAACACCCTGGAACTGGATGTTATGAAAGCATCGCCGGCCATTGTGGACGAGGTGCGCCACAACCCATCCGTTGAAATAGAAGAACAGGGCTTTGACTTGGAGTTTGATTCACAGGGAAACATCAGGCAGGACTGGTCGCGCCGGCACTGAATGTCTGGCACGAATATTATTAAATATTATTATAAGTGGATTTAGAGGGGACGTGCCGCCAGAAGAGATATGATCATAATATAAGCATGGAACCTGACTCTAACAGCAATATAATATAATATTAAAAATTTTATACAGAGAGAGGGAAGGACATGAAGAGGATGAGGATTGGCAAGACTGACATAGAAGTTTCTGCCGTATCGCTGGGGACCCTTTCCATCGGCGGCGATAGCATCTGGGGTCCCAGCGATGAGGCAGAATCGATCCGCACGATTCACCGGGCGCGCGAGTTGGGGATCAACTTTTTTGATACGGCGGCATTTTATGGGTTCGGCCGGAGTGAAACCATCCTGGGCAAGGCTGTTGGCAATCGCCGCGATCAATACATTATTTCGACCAAATGCGGCTTGGAGTGGGATACCGGCCAAGGGGCATATTTCTTTGAGCGCGACGGGCATATCGTGACCAGGAACCTGTCTTCCAAGGCCGTAAGAAAGGGCTTTGAGGATTCGTTGCGGCGGTTGGGAATGGACTATGTAGATATTCTCTTTACCCATTGGCAGGCTGTGGAGCCTTATTTCACACCGATTGAGGAAACGATGGGGACCCTTTGCGAGCTTAAAAAGGAGGGCAAAATCAGGGCGATTGGAGCCTCGAACGTGAGTTTGGAGCAAATCAAGGAATATATGAAGTACGGCCAACTGGACATAGTCCAGAACAGGTTCAGCATGCTGGAGCAGGACTCGTTCAGGGAGGTCAACCGGTTCTGCCTGGATAACGGCATTACCTTCCACGCCTATTCCGTATTTGAAAGAGGCCTGCTCACCGGCGCCATTGATATGCATACCATCGTAAAGCCGGGAGATGCCAGGAACGATTGGTCGGAATGGTACCGTCTGAATCGGCGCCGGGCGGTACTCGATGTATTGGCGGGGTGGGCGGCGCTTTGCGGCAAGTACGACTGCACGCTTGCGGGGCTGGTTGTGGCCTGGACGCTTCAGCAGGCCCCTAACGTCAATGTGGTTGCTGGCTCCAGGAGGGTTAAGGTCATTGAAGAAAATGCCCGGGGAGGTGAAATCGCAATTGAAGCAGCGGATTTGGAAGCCATGAACACGGCTATCAACAACTTGATCAACAGTTATGGGAACCAGTAACAAAACAATTTGCAGAGGAGATGTCAAAATTGTCTATTGCACTATAGCTAATGTTTCCATTATTGAGATGTTCAAAGCCGGTTTTATAGTGGGGCTGATGATCGTAATTGCGATTTCCCTGATCGCGACCGTTCTCGCCTACAAAGAGAAATGGCCCAAAAACGAACGGAAGACAAACCGGAAAGAGATCCTGCGCGATCGTATCGATAGCGGGGGTTATCGGTTCGATGACACCGCCTGTGGCGGTCAACATATTCTCGGCGGTTAGCTTCTCCGGGTTAAGCATTGGTGCAATCGCCAGGGGGGAGATGCCGTTCTTTATGGGGTTTGCTTTCGTGTTGTTTGTCGTGGCGCTGTTCCCCGGAGTGTATCGAATATTTATGTAATCTTTTAGTAGGCGGCGGCTTGCCGAACGCCCGGCAATTCTACCCTCCGGCCAGCTAACGCTTTGACCGTGGAAAATAGTTCCGAAAATAGTAAATAAATGCAATATATGCATTCCTACCTTTACAAAGTATTTGTTATTTTATATTATATTATTAGAACCACTACCAGCGCCGGATAATGACGATTGCACAATTTTATTATTATTTTAATGTTTGGCGATTTTTTTTTGCGGCGCTTGGTGATATTATATATATCATAATATCAAGTTTATACATACCATAATATAAACCTTAGTTGGGAGAATGGATGAGCACCATGGAGTTCAGCACCAAAAACAATTACATTTATGAGAGCCTGAAGGACGAAATAATGATGGGCAAGCTACGTCCCGGGGAACGGATAGTGATATCCGATGTGGCGAAGAGGTACAATGTCAGCCCGATGCCGATCAGGGAGGCTATCAACCGGCTGCAGCAAGACGGGTTTGTGGAAGTGATTCCCCATGTCGGAGCCAGGGTGAGCCCGTTTGACATTGAACGGCACAAAGAAATAATGTTGATCCGTACAGAGCTGGAGGCCCTGGCCATAAAGCTGTCCACCAAACACATCGACGAACAGACCATAGCCAAACTGGAAGATATTTTGCGGGAAATGGAAGAGTGCGTAAACAACAATGAACATAAAAGGTACGGGAAGCTGAATGTTGAATTTCACCTGACGATATATGGGGCCAGCCCGTACAAGATTCTATACGAATTGATTAACAACCTGTGGGCCAGGTCCGAGTTTTCCCGCAGCGTGTTCGAACGGATCCCGGAACGGAACAGAGATTCTCTGGCTGAACACAAGGCAATCGTCGAGGCGATTAAAGCCGGCGACGGGGAAAGGGCCGCGGCTATTTTCCGGCGCCAAAAAGAAGTCTCGACGGCCATGCATATAGAGATTTTGGAAAAAGACCAGGGGTGAGCAACAACATAAGGGTCACAAACTGATAGGGGGTTCCGATGATTAGAACCCCCTATTTTTTATTAACAATATTTGATAAAATATTAGATATAATAATACCAAGGGAGAGATGCTATGAATTGGAAAGAAATCTATAAAAGCAAACTTACCACTGCCCAGGACGCGATCCGGGCAATACAGTCCAACCAGCGGGTAGTCGTTGGGCATGCCTGCGCGGAACCCCAATCGCTGGTCGAGGCCATGATCGAGCAGGCTGACAGGCTGGAAAACGTGGAAATCGTCCATATGGTTTCCATGGGCGAGTCCAAGTATTGCCAGCCGGGGATGGAAAAGCATTTCCGCCACAATGCCCTTTTCGTGGGCGAAACCACCCGCCAAGCCGTGAATGATGGAAGGGCAGACTATACACCGTGCTTTTTTTCTGAAATACCGCGCTTGTTTCTGGAAGGATACCTGCCGGTTGACGTGGCGCTCATCCAGGTAACAAAACCCGACGCTCACGGATATTGCAGCTTCGGCATATCTGTCGACTACACCAAGCCGGCTGCCAGTGTGGCGAGGGTGGTCATCGCCCAGGTTAACGACCAGATGCCCAGGACATTCGGAGATAGCTTTATCCATGTTTCCGAACTAGATTACATTGTGGAAGAATCTCGTCCCTTGTTGGAACAGCCACGGCCGAACATATCGGAAGTTGAAGAGCGGATCGGGTATTATGTGGCGCAGCTTGTGGAGGACGGCTCAACCCTGCAATTGGGCATCGGGGCTATACCTGATGCGGTGCTCATTTTTTTGAAAGACAAGAAAAATTTGGGCGTCCACACCGAGATGTTCTGCGATGGGGTGATTGAACTGGTGGAATCCGGGGTAATAAACAATAAGGCTAAAACGCTGCATCCCGGCAAGATGGTGGCCACCTTTCTCATGGGGACAAAACGGCTGTATGACTTTGTTCATGACAACCCCATCATAGAACTATATCCGGTCAATTATACCAACAACCCGTTTGTGATTGCGCAAAACGCCAAAATGGTAAGCATTAATTCAGCGCTGCAAGTCGACCTGACAGGACAGGTTTGTGCAGATGCCATTGCTGGCAGGCAATACAGCGGTGTTGGCGGCCAGGTGGATTTTGTGCGGGGCGCCAGCCGTTCGCCGGGCGGCAAATCCATTATTGCCATGCCTTCGACTGCTATGGGCGGAACGAAGTCGAGAATCGTGGCCTGCCTCGACAAAGGCTCGGCTGTTACCACCACTAGGAATGATATTCATTATGTGGTTACGGAATACGGCATCGCGGACTTGCGCGGGAAAAGCCTGAAGCAGAGAGCGGAAGCCTTAATCCGGATTGCTGCCCCTGAATTTCGGGAAACTCTCCGGCAACAAGCGGAAAAGGAAAGGGTGGTGTAGCAATGAGGATGATGCATACCAGTTTGCCGGAGTTTAAGCTTAAATTAAAAGGAGCCGTTGTCCGGCAGTCTCCCCATAAATCCATTGAAATAAGGGGGCTTGAAAACCTTAAGACAGCAAAAATGCAGTCGCTGCGCACCGGTAGGATTGAAGAGGCCGTGGAACAGGTCGCTGCCGGCAAAGAGACATCAAAGGTGGAAGTGGTTGTGATGCCGCGCGTCCCCGAAACCATGCACACAGTGATCGTCAAAGGTTATGATGACCACGGCAATCCGACCAAAGCCGTACTGGAGGTCATCAACATCATCCATCCCACAGAGGATGTGGAGCTTGAAGGGTTTGAACAAATTGAAGACCGGCGTCCCAGCATCGGGCGGCATTAGGAGGGAATAGCATGGGCGGGTTCATTTTTCGGTATTTGCCAATGGGCGTCGGTCCCAAGCATGGGGCGCCCATTCATGTTGCTCTGGTGGATAAAAAAGAGATAGAGGGCTCCGGTTTACAAGAAGAGGATGCCATAGAATTGATTGCCGGGAAAATTAACGGGCCGGCAGCAATAAACGTTTTTGATCTGGAGGCGGCAACCACGACCAGCGACGGGGTGGTAATCCCGGGGGCTATTGTAACCATGGCGGCCGCGGACAGGGGGAAAGTCCACAAAGAGTTCGGGATCCTGCATATGGCGGAGATGGAAGTGACAGAAGAGTTGGTTAAAGAAGAACCTCACCTGGCGCCATTGGGAGTCCTGTATCCTGGACGCAAGCTGTTTCGCGGCCCGGATCCGGCCGAAAAGCTGATCCCGGTGCATAACGCAGTCATCACCGGTAAAGCTATAAACAATAACTCGGCAACGGAAATCATGAACGCCGTGACTATGGAGGAGATGCTGCTTCCCATTTTGGGGCAGTTGCAAGCCATGAAAGACGGCGATATCGTATTTGCCGTTACCGGGCCCGTTGTCTCGGTGGGCATTGGTATGACGGTGGCCGAAAAATTTGGCAGGGTTTTCCCTACCAGGCAGTTCAAGGCTGGCGAAACCGCCCATAACAGCGCGGCTTATGCGCGGAACCTCAAGGCCCATATACCTTGCCTGGTGGCCCCCAAGGAAGTCCTGGCCGCTTTTATCCTTGACGCCCTAGAATGCGGGATGGTACCGGGAAGAGAGTTGGGGTGTTCCCCGGCCGTGCTTTCAGTGGCCCATGCCCTGGGGACGGAAATTGCCCTGGATAACATTTCATCCAGGGCATGGCTGGAACTGGAAAGCGTAGGTGTTTGCAGGAAGGACCTGGAAAAACCTTCGCCTATGATGGCCCGTGAAGAGATTATTTTAAAAGCTGACAATATCATCCCCGGCTTGGATGAACCATACCGGGTCAAGTCGACGGATTATTTTCAGAAAATTTCAGTTGGGGTGTAACATGACGGAACGGATAATCGCGTATGTGGACAAGACAATTGTAAGAATCAGCGGTTTGCAGTTCCAAGGGATAAAACCCATCGAACTGGAAAGAATGCTGCGGGACAAGATCGGGCGCCCCGTCCGTGTAATCGGCGTAACCAGCGAGTCGCTGCAGTTGGATGTCTATGGGCTGGAACCCGAGGCAATTTTACAGGATGAACAGGGAATAATCAAGGCTGTTTCCCTGGTGCCGGGTTTGACGGCTACGGAGGTAACGCGGATCGACGAGGCTGAAAAAGCGCGGCGGGTGGACATCGAGGAACTGGCCCGGGGACTGAACATCGCCTGTCCCCAGGAAAGGTGGCTGATCAAGTTATGAAAAAGGCGGCTATAATACCTACGGGCGGGGAAATAATAACGGGCCTGGTTGCAGATACCAGCAGCCCGGCGGTGATGGAGGTCATCCTTGAGCACTATCCCATGTCGACAGTTGTGCGAGCGGAACCGGTGGATGATGAGACAGGCGAAATCATCCAGGCTGTTGAGATGTACCGGGACTGCGATCTCATAATTGTTACCGGAGGATCGGGGGGAGGGGGACGGTGCGAACCATCCCTGGCTCCGGACATTACTCACCAGGTGTTGGAACAAATGCTGGCCGGCTGCTGTGTGAAAGAAATATACGGATCTAACGGCCACCTCTGGTCACGGCTGGTCATTGGCAGGCTGGGCAAGGCAATTGTGGCCAATGTGCCCGGCCCTACGGTCGAGGCTGTCGCTGCGGCAAAAGCAATCGTGCGCGGGGTAGCGGAAGGGATTGCTTTGCCGGTAATTTCCAGCCGGATGGCGGAAGCCGTGCTGGAGCAATATCCTGCGGGGAGCAAGTTTTACTAATACACAGAGGCATAAAAAGCCGGGGGGTCCAGGGATGAAGATTTATATGATTGCCGACCTGTTCCTGCTGGGCGGCCGGGCCGGAGGGAATTACCCCTGCATTGTTATAGGCAAGCAGCCCAATCCCGTTCCTGCTTTTTGGGAACAATTAATAAGCTTGCTGGACAATTTCACCGTGCCCGCGCTTTGTTCCCCTGAAACCCTTGACCGCCTGCTGGCGGCCATGCTGAGTAGGGTGAAGCCGTCTCCGTTCATTATTGGCTGCACGATCAAGGTACCCGGAATCAACGGCCCCACAGGGGGGGTCCTTGGTAATCCCGGTTTCCCGGCGGCGCCGGCTCGAGGACGGTTGGAAAGGATGGGCGATGGTTGGAAAATACTGGCATTTTCCGGTGGGCCAGGCTTGGCTTACAAAGATCGGTCGGGTGGCGGTTACTTCCCGGTGATAACAGGGGCGAACAGCGGGGGCGGAGGAGGCAAAGAAATGCTGCTGGACCTGGCCAGGCACGCTTGCAGCCAAGGCGTGGAGCAATTTTTAGGCTTGACAGACGGCACGGGCTGCCCTGCCGGGGAGGGTGGCAGCGCTATCATCCAATACGGGCGCGATTATTGCCTCTGGGCGCTGGACGAAATAGATTGTTGATGTTTATTAATGGATTGCCGCTGCTGTTGGGTTGTTTATTTTTATCTTATGAATAAGGATTGTTTACATCAGAGATTATATTTGATATTATATTGTTAGACCGAGCGGTTCGGTTGGGTTGTACAGCGCTTTATCCGGCGACGAGGGAGGTGGCTATTGGTTTACTGTCGGTTTTTTTAATTTCAAATATCGCTGTCTCAGGAGCAAATGAAAATTATTTTGTGGGAGGAGAGCGTCATTCATGAAAAAAAGGGTTGCCCTGTTTTTGATTATTGCGCTGGTCGTATCTTTGGCCCTGACAGCTTGCTCGCCATCGGGGAAAAAAACTGAAACCCCGCCCGCCGAACAACAACAAAAGACCATTGTGATGAAAGGCGGTACTGCCGGAGCCCCGACTTTGCCCCCCAATATGGCCACGCATTTTTTGATTGACACTGTTACTGCCGAAACCAAAGGCCGGATTAAAATAGAATTTTATGAGTCCAGGCAACTGGGCGACGACGCCGAAATGCTGGAGCAGGCCATGAGCGGGACCGTGCAGTTTTGCCTGTCCGGCACGCCGATGTTCAGCAAATATACGCCCCTGTATGACGTTTTGCAGTTGCCGTTTTTGCTGAACACCTACGAGAAGGAATTCGCGTCGGCCCGCACTCCGGAATTCAAGGCCCTGACCGAGGCTATTGAGAAGGCATACAATATCAAGATCCTGGGGCTGTATGAAAACGGCATCCGCCATTTTGCCAGCAACAAAAAGCCCATCAATACCATTGACGATCTTAAAGGCCAGAAGCTCCGCGTGGTGCCCAGCGAAATAATCCTCAACACCATCAAAACCCTGGGAGCCAACCCCACGCCGATGGCCTACGGTGAAGTATATACCGCCCTGCAAAACGGCGTTATTGACGGCGCAGAACTCAACTGGACATCCATATACTCCGAAAAATTCTATGAGCGCCTCAAATACGTTTCGGAAATAGGCTTGTTCCCCTTCCCCAGCATTTTCGGCGTGAACATGAATTTCTGGAAGACCCTTTCGCCCGAAGACCAGAAGATCTTTGAACAGGCCGCGGAAAAAGCCATGGACAAGAACCTCAGCATCATGAAGGAACTGGAAACCAGGGCCGTGGACACGGCTACCAAAGCGGGCGTAAAAGTGAACAAGATAACTAACCTGGAACCGTTCATTAAGGCCGTGGAACCCATGTATGCGCAATATGCCGCCAAAGACCCGCTGATCAAAGCCTTCATCGACAAAGCCAAGACCCTTAAATAAATCATACAGACCATATTTCCATTTCCCCTCTACCACAATGCCTCGACATTATAGCGGGGCAAATATATGGCCACTGCCGGGTCTCAGCCTGCCAGTGGCCATAATGGTAGAAGGGGCCGGCAATACTCGTTGAGGAGGGAGACATGTGTTTTTAAAATATTATTCCAGGCTGATGGACGCAATTGTAAAAGCGATAAGGGTCCTGCTGGCAGCATGTCTGTGCGTCATGACCGCGGTTACGGTTCTGGAAGTTGTGCGGCGCTATATTTTTGGCCTGTCTTATTCTTGGGCGGAAGAGCTGGTGCGGTTTTTGCTCATCTGGGTAACCTTCGTGGGAGGCGCTGCCGCTTTCCGGCTCGGCAACCTGGTGATACTTGACTCGCTGCTGATATTTTTATCGGAAAGAAAACGGAATGTGCTTAAATTGTTTACCAATACCGTTATTCTCGGCTTTTTGATTTTTTTGTTGAACAACAGTTGCCGGTATGCCTTTTCGCCGGTTATAGCGAAACAATTCAGCCCGGGGCTCGGGTTGCCCATGACCGTTCCTTATTTTGCGATACCCCTGGGATTTGCCCTGATGATCCTGTTTGCGCTGGAAGTCTATGGCGTCACGATCCGGAAACTTGGAAGGGAGCGATAACAAATGGCGATAGCCGTTATATTTGTGGTCAGCCTGCTGCTGGGCATCCCGATAGCTTTTGTCCTGGGGCTGACTGCGGTAACTCATTTGGTGGTCATCGATAACCCCATGTTTTTTAATGTCATTACCCAACGGATATTTGCCGGCGTAAACTCGTTCAGCCTTATGGCGATCCCTTTTTTCATCCTGGCCGGTGATTTGATGAATAAAGGCGGCATAACGGAAAAACTCATTGACTTTGTGCGGGAGCTGATCGGCTGCATCAAAGGCGGCATCGCCTATGCGGTGGTCATAGTGGCCATGATCCTTTCCGCCATCTTGGGGTCGGCCAACGCCGTGGCCGCGATGCTATGCGGAGTTATGATCCCGGAAATGAAGAAGGACGGCTATCCGGAAGATTTTTCGGGCGCTTTGATTGCCGCTTCCGCGGTCATGGGCCCGGTGATCCCGCCCAGCGTCACCTTTATAATTTATGGCGTGTTGACAGGCGTCTCGGTCAACAGCCTCTACCTGGCCGGCATTGTTCCCGGCGTTTTGCTGGGCGTCGGCTATGCGGTTGTAATTATGTATTATGCCAAAAAATTGAATTTTCCGCGGGCCAAAACTTCTATTGATTTCAAGAGGCTGTTCAAAAGTTTCGTTGTGGCTTTGCCGGCGCTGGTAGTGCCGGTGATCATGCTGGGCGGGGTCCTGGCCGGAATTTTTACGCCAACGGAATCGGGAGCTGTGGCAGTAGCGGCGGCCGTCATTGTCGGCGTTTTCTACCGGACCTTGAAGCTGAAAGACATTCCCGGCGTCTTGTTGAATACAGGCACGATAACTGCGGCAATCATGATGATTGTCGCCTTCGGCAACATCATGGGGTGGACCCTGGCCGTGGATAAGGTGCCGGCCTTGATCACCAGCACAATACTTGGCATCACCTCCAACCAGTACCTTGTCCTGGCGATGATATTGGCCTTCACGATTTTCCTGGGCTGTGTGATGGAAGGGTTTGCTTCGCTTATAATTTTTGCTCCTGTTCTGGCAATACTGGCCACGTCTGTTGGTATTGATCCCGTGCACTTTGGGGTCGTCATCTGCGTCATGCTGAACATCGGCCTGATCACACCGCCGGTTGGCATGCTGCTGTTTGTCGTCTCTAACATTTCCAACATACCGCTGTCCAGATTGAGCAAAACAATACTGCCGTTTGCCGTTGCCGCCTTTGCGGTGATTATTGCATTGGCGTATATGCCGGACGTCATCATGTACCTTCCGCGCATGTTCGGGAAATAAACAGGGGGAAATAAGCAGAGTTGTTTTTCAACAACTGTTATGCTATCATATAAAATATCAAATATAAAAAATAGAAAGGGGGTGCACATATGCGAGAGATATTGAAGGGGGTCATCGATCTCCATGTCCATGCCGGGCCGTCGGTTGCGAAGCGGGAAGTCGATGCGGGCGACATGCTCAAAGAAGCTGTGCAATATGGCTACCGGGCGTTCGTGGTTAAAGACCACTATTTTCCCACCATGATGAGTGCCACTCTCGTGGAAAAACACCTGGGCGGCAGCGGGATCAGGGTGTTCGGCGGCATTGCCCTGAACAATTCAGTTGGCGCATTCAACCTCAAGGCGGTGGATGCGGCCTATGGCATGGGGGCCAAATTTGTTTACATGCCTACGGTTTCCTCTAACCACCACATCGAGGAGCACAGGGGGCATTTTCCCGGTTCAGGATCCATGTCAGTGAACGAGAAGCCCATTGTCTATGTTGATGAACAAGGCAATTTGCAGGAAGAGGTTAAAGACCTCCTCCGGTATATCGCGACTAAGCCTGATCTTATCCTGGGCACAGGGCACGGCAGTGCCAGGGAAATTGAGGTGCTGATCCCCGAGGCGGTTAAGGCGGGCGTGAAAAAGATATTAGTCAACCACCCGTTTTTCCTGATCGGCGCCAGCATTGAGCAGATTGCCAGGTGGGCCAAGATGGGAGCTTACATCGAACTGAACGCCTGCGTGTTCCCGCCCTCCAATTTTGGCAGCGTTCCTTTTGATACCGCGGCCAAGATCCTGGAGAACGTACCGATCGAACAAATCGTGGTCGATTCTGATTACGGCCAAAGCGGCAATGGATCCCCGGTGGAAGGGCTGTACAAGTTTATCGAAATCCTGATGAAGGACCTGAAGGTTACGGAACAGCAGATCAATATGATGACCAAAGAGACACCGGCCAAATTGCTGGGAATATAAAGGAGGAGAAACAAATGGGTTTGGATTACGACAAAATTGACTACAGCGGCATCGATTACGGCAACTGGAACGAGGCGGAGTGGGAGCCGCTCCGGCCCGGTATCACGAGAGTTGTTTTCGCCATGTCGGCCAAAAGCATGAGCTGCACGATAGGCAAGATTGTGGAAGGCCATGAAACAAAACCGCACAAGCATCCGAACGAGCAAGTGGCGATTATCGTTCAGGGCACCTGCGACTATTATGTTGACGGCAAACCGGTGCGCTGCAAGCCTGGCAGCTGGGTGGTCATCCCTCCGAACGTCGAGCATTACATCCATGTGTTCAACAGCGAGGAACCTGTGCTGAACATCGATTTCTTCACTCCCCAACGTCCCGAATATACTGAAGCGTATAAAAAGTATCTCGATGGGCTTAAGAAATAAACGAACAGGAGAATTGACATGTTGCAGTCCGGCATAAAACAAAAGCTGCGTAACGGGCAAGTGGTGTTCGGCACCTTTTTCAAGTTGAATTGCGCCAGCCTGGTGGAAATGATCGGGTATGCCGGGTTCGATTTTATTATCGTCGACAACGAGCATTCCAATTTCAGCTATTCGGAAATGGAAAACCTGATTCGAGCCGCAGACGGAGTGAAGCTGGACGCTATAATCCGGACACCAAGCGCCGCTGAAGAACATATCGCTCATGCTTTGGACTCCGGCGCCAGCGGCGTACAGATCCCCGGTCTTACTACCGTCGAGCAGGTCAAGGCCGCCATGCCAGCAACAAAGTACTATCCCTTGGGAAGAAGAGGGATGAATTTTGTCCAGCGGGCGGCTAACTTTGGCTACATGGAGAGGAACGCCTATTTGGAGGCTGCAAACAGCAACACCCTGGTGGTGGTCCATGTGGAAAACAAAGAGATGGTGGACCAGGTTGACGAGTTGTGCCAGGTACCTGAAGTGGATGTGCTGTTCGCGGGGCCTGGGGACTTGAGCCAATCGGTTGGCAAGCCAGGCCAGGTGAATGCTCCGGAAGTAGTGGACCTCGTGGAGAGAATATTTGCAGCAGCGGCAAAGCACCAAAAGCATGTCGGGATCTGGGTGGGCAATGCCGCGGATGCCGAGAAGTACATTAAGATGGGCGCCCGCTATATCGGCTATCAAAACGATGTGCTGATCATCAACAGCGCCCTGAAAGAGTGCGCCAAGGTTTTTGCGCAGTTCAGGTAGGCATCCATATTGGCGCGCAAGGCCGGGGCGCCATCAAGGCGCCTGCGGCCGCAATCATAAAGTTTATTGGCACGAAGGATGTTGGTTGGCCAACATCCTTTGTGCCAGAGGGATTAAATGTATTTCGCGGGGAGGAGGAAGTGCAGGTGAAGGTAATCGCGTTTAATGGGAGCCCTCATCCGAACGGAAACACAGGCCAGGCGCTAAGGATCGTGACGGAGGAAATAAATAAGGCAGGGATTGAGACCGAGATCATCCAGTTGGGCGGGACCAAAATATTCGGATGCCTGGGGTGCAGGAAATGCGCCGAGATCAGGAATAAACACTGTATCCGCACCGACGACGACCTGAACGCGCATATCGACAAAATGCTGGAGGCCGATGGGATCATCATCGGCTCGCCGGTTTATACCAGCAATGTTACTTCGGAAACCAAAGCCTTAATCGACCGCAGCACCTTTGTGGGCAAAGCCAATGATTTCATGTTCCGAGGCAAAATCGGCGTCCCGGTTGTTGTGGCCACGAAAGCAGGAGGCACTTTTGCCTATGCGGCCATCAATTTCATGTTTGGGATTTCGCAGATGATCACCATCGGTTCGATCCACTGGAACCTTGCGCTGGGTAAGATGCCAGGTGATATACTGAAAGATGAAGAAGGAGTAAGGACATTTCAAGTGCTGGGCCAAAACGTAGCCTGGCTTTTGCACCGGATGCGCTCCAATGACAGCCAAAACTGTTGAAGGTGGAAAAAGATGCTGCAAACCATATGTAAAATAGCTATACTTGCGACTTCTGGGCTGCTGGTGCTGGCCCCTCTATTCCCTCAAGACCCGAGCAACGTGACAGGCGCTGCCGGTTTAATCATCCTGCTGACCAGCCTGCCCACTTTGGGCAGCTCATACAAAAGGCCGACGTATTTGTTTTTGGCCCTGTCAGTCTTTTTGTTTGTAAAGTACCGGCTCTCGTGGGAAGTCTTGGCTGCCGGGGTAAATTCAATGCTGGCCATTGCGGCTATTGTCGCCGTCCTCCAGGTGTTTGCCATACCCATAAAGGTCGGCAACTATGACCGGGCTCTGGAAAGATACCTGCGGGCAAATTACCGCAAGGAAGTATCCCTGTATGTATTTTTGCATCTAGTAACCCATGTCCTGGGGAGTTTTATGCTTTTTGGCTGTGTGCCGATGCTGTTTTCCATTTTCTATGAACCGCTGGAGAAAATGGTGCGCGATGCCCGCCGTTTTCTGGGAACCGCCATAAGCAGGAGCTTTTCGCTGGTGACTCTATGGGCTCCCGGCACCATCAACGTCATCCTGGTCCTGCAAATAACCGGAGCAAAGTGGCTGCAGGTTTTGTTGCCGGCAGCGTCTTTGGCTTTGCTGGGGCTGCTCACGTCTGTGCTTTTGGAGAGCAAGCTGCGGTTAAAAGAGCATCCGGTGCAAGCCGGGATTGTAGAAGCGGAAGAAGATACCGGCACCCTGAAGGAAGACATTAAGAAGATCCGCATCCTGGTGCTGATTGCTGTTACCCTGGTGGCTTCATTGGTAATAATGGAAAGCTTTCATGTCTTGACAAGCACTACAAGGGTCATTGCGGCAGGGCTCGTAATAGCTTTTGTGTGGATCATGTCGTATGCGGGGAAGCCGGGACTGGCCTCGGCCTGGAGAACATATTGGGAGAACTCCGTTCTGGTGGCCAGGGATTTGGCGGCTCTGTTTATCGCCATGGGGATTTTTGCGGAAGCGGTCCACCAATCGGGGCTGTTTGTCTATCTGCAGTCGGGAATAAACAGCAGCGCTGCCCTGCTGGGCCAATATATTTTTCTCTTGATCCCTCCGGTTTTGATACTGCTGTCGCTGGTGGGCATTCATCCTTTCATTTCAATCCTGCTCACCGGCAAGATGCTGGTGGCCACTGTTCAAATACCCGGCTATGAGGTGTATATCGCTTTGTCTCTCTTGCTGGGAGGCGTTATTTCCTTTGTCATATCTCCCCTGGCAGGAACGGTGCTGACAATATCCCGAATGGCCGGATATTCCTCACGGGAGGTGGGGCTTGGGTGGAATGGCCTGTTCTCCCTCGTGTTTTTATTGGAAGGGTTCTTATTTTTGCTGCTGATATGACGGGATGGGTATGCGTTTTAAACAATAACCTTCTGGCATAGTTGAATCTGGCATAGTTGAAATTAGGAGGAACTAGCCAATGGCTCTTAAAACTAAGGAGGAGTATCTCCAAAGCCTTGAGAGGCTGAAACCGCGGGTTTACCTGCTCGGCGAGCGAATAGAAAATGTGGTGGAACACCCTGTCGTCAGGCCATCAATCAATTCCGTGGCGAAAACATATGAGCTGGCCCATGACCCAAGATACCGCGAATTGATGACGGCTCAATCCAACCTAACCGGACAAACGATCAACCGGTTTACCCATTTGCACCAAAACGCAGAAGACCTAGTAAAAAAGGTAAAAATGCTGCGGCTGCTAGGGCAACAGACAGCTTCGTGTTTCCAGCGTTGTGTGGGGATGGACGCCTTCAATGCGCTGGACAGTGTGACCTATGAAATGGACCAGGAACTAGGCACCAAATACCACGAGCGGTTTAGGAACTTCTTGCGCCATGTACAGGAGAACGATCTGACTGTTGACGGGGCCATGACCGATGCCAAGGGGAACCGGGGATTAAGACCAGCCCAGCAGGAAGATCCTGACCTGTATCTTCGTGTGGTGGAGCGCAAAGCAAACGGGATTGTGGTAAGGGGAGCAAAAGCCCACCAGACAGGCGCACTAAGCTCCCACGAAATTCTTGTGATGCCCACAATGGCCATGAATGAGGGGGACAATGACTACGCAGTTTCTTTCGCCGTTCCGGCTGACACCCAGGGGATCATTTACGTTTATGGCCGGCAGTCTTGCGACACCAGGAAATTGGAAGGCGGGCGCATCGATATCGGCAATGCCAGATACGGTGGGCATGAAGCGCTGGTTATCTTTGACAATGTTTTTGTTCCGTGGGAGCGGGTCTTTATGTGCGGTGAGTACCATTATACCGGCACGCTGGTCGAGAGGTTTGCCGGATATCACCGTCAGAGTTACGGCGGCTGTAAAACCGGAGTAGGAGACGTTCTCATCGGCGCAGCGGCTCAAATTGCAGAATATAACGGTGCAGCTAAGGCCTCCCATGTCAAGGAAAAGTTGATCGAAATGATCCACCTCAACGAAACATTGTACTCTTGCGGGATTGCCTGCTCTTGCCAGGGCTATCCCACCGCTTCCGGCACCTACCTGATCGATTTGCTGCTGGCCAACGTGTGCAAGCAAAACGTAACCCGTTTTCCGTATGAAATCGCGAGATTGGCCGAAGATTTGGCGGGAGGATTAATGGTGACCGCGCCTTCCGAAAAAGACCTGCGACATCCGGAGATTGGCCATCTGGTGGACAAATACCTGAAAGGCGTGGCGGGCGTGCCGGCGGAACACCGGCTGAGAATGTTAAGGCTTATTGAATGCCTGACACTAGGGACCCATGCTGTGGGGTATCGGACAGAATCGATGCATGGAGCAGGTTCGCCCCAGGCTCAGCGGATCATGATATCGCGCCAGGGCAACTTAGAATACAAAAAGAAACTGGCCAGGATCATTGCGGGCATTGAAGAAGAAGATTGACCGCATTTATGTTGAAGGATTGTTGAAGGAGGATGGCCTGATGCACAAGGTCATGGTTTTGGGAGCCGGAACCATGGGAACGGGCATAGCCCAGGTATTGGCGCTAGCCGGGTATCAAGTGTTTTTGCGGGACCTCGAACCGCACCTGGTGGAAAAAGGATTGCTCTCAATTGACAATAACCTTGCTCGCCTGGTGGAAAAGGGCAAACTGAGCGTCGCCCAAAAACAGGAGGCGCTGGCGCGAATTACGGGGATCGTCGAACTTGATAAAGCGAAGGATGTAGACTGTGTTATCGAGGCTGTGGCCGAAAACATGGAGGTGAAAAAGAAAGCGTTTGCAGAATTAGACGCCCTGCTCCCGCCGCAAACCATATTGGCCTCCAACACCTCCGGCTTGAGCATTACTGATCTTGCCACCGCTACAAAGCGGCCGGATAAAGTCATAGGCTTGCATTTCTTTAATCCAGCGCCGGTTATGCAGTTGGTCGAAGTAATTAAAGGGATAGCGACCTCTGAAGAGACATACCAGGCAGCCTGCGACCTGGTTGAGCGCGTGGGCAAGGTGCCGGTAACTGTAAATGAAGCCCCGGCTTTTGTGGTTAACCGGCTGCTTGTATCGATGATCAATGAAGCCGCATATTTGCTCATGGAAGGAGTCGCCACCGCCCAGGAAATCGATACCGCCATGAGGCTTGGCGCCAATCACCCGATGGGGCCCTTGGCCCTGGCCGACCTGATTGGGCTCGATGTTTGTTTGGCCGTAATGGAAAATTTGCATCAAGAGTTCGGGGAGGATAAGTACCGGCCATGTCCCCTGTTAAGAAAAATGGTGCGGGCAGGATACTTGGGACGCAAGACGGGGAGGGGGTTCCACCAGTACTAGGCTAACCGTTGCAGGGCAGCCAAAGCAAGGATAGGGAGAAAACCATGCTGGCTTGCCAGCATGGTTTTCTCCCTATCCGCATGTTGGGGATGGTGAGTATGCCGCTCTTAATTATCAGTTATCCCGGATTCCTGGATTAAATGAGCCCGCCATTGACACGAATAGTTTGACCGCTTATCCAGTGAGCTTTATCGCTTACCAGGAACTCAATGACATCTGCAATGTCCTCAGTTTCGCCGTGGCGGCCGAAGGCATTCATTTTTTTCATGTTTTCAAGCTCCTGTTCGGTTCTGGTGGCTCTAAGCATATCCGTATAAACCGGACCGGGGGCCACGGCATTAATTGTAATATTTTTGGGGCCGAATTCCTTAGCGGCCTGGCGCGTGATTTGTTCAACGGCGCCCTTGGTAGCGCAATAGACGGTGAAGTTTGTATACATTTGCCCGTTCACAGAAGTGGAGATATTCACGATTCGCCCGTTGTTTTCCATGTATTTCAGCGCTTGCTGGCAGGCAAAATATGTGCCTTTGACGTTAACTGCAAATTGAATGTCAAATTCGGCTTCGGTGATCTGGGACATTGGTTTGGTGATGGACACGCCAGCGCTGTTTACCAATATGTCTACTTTGCCAAAGGTTTTGATTGTTTCCTGGAACAGCCTTTCAATTTCGCTTATTTTCGTAATGTCAGCGCTGATAGCGACGGCCTTGCCGCCATTTTGAATGATTCCCTGCACTACTTCGGCTGCCTTTTCCGGCGTTTTGGAGTGATTGATCACCACACTGGCTCCCGCCGCCGCCAAACGCTCCGCCACGGTCCTCCCAATCCCCCTGGAAGACCCGGTTATGATGGCAACCTTGCCTTCTAAATGTTTCATAGATACTCAACCTCCCGGCAATAGATAAATTAAATATATGATATAATATTTAACAACGCTTATTATATCATAAAATATAACCGGTCACAATCGGTAAAACAGCGGAAACAGGAAGCGAAACTCCATAGCTGGGAGTAGTTAAAAATTGTCTTGACAGGCGGAAGCAAATTGCTTTACCATGATTTTCCAGACAGCTTATAAATATACCCAGGCATGAAAGGGGGAATAAAACGGATTTCACAACAGCGTATCAATCAATTATTGGCGGGCGTTTTAAGTTAAGGTAAGGATGTGGTTCATGTGAAAAGGATAGCAATACTTATTCATGATATGTACCATGAATTGGAGATGTGGGTTCCTTATTACCGTTTGAAAGAAGCAGGCCACAACGTGCTGAAAGTAGGGTGCGACAGCAAACGCCAGTACGCCAGCAAAATTGGCCTCCCGGCCGAGGCGGACGTGCTGTCCAAAGATTGTGCGGGCGAAGACTTCGATGCAGTAATTATCCCCGGAGGATTTGCTCCGGACAAAATCCGCATGGACAAGAACGCCCTGGAAATTGTCAGGGCAGCATATTCCCAAGGCAAATTGATCGCTTCGATTTGCCACGGGCCATGGGTTCTGATTTCGGCCGGGATCATGAAGGGGAAAAAGGCCACGTGCTTTGCCGCGATAAAAGACGATTTGATCAACGCCGGGGCCCAGTATCTGGATGAAGAGGTTGTCATCGACGGTAATATCATAACCTCTCGCAAGCCTGATGACATTCCTGCCTTTTGCCGGGAAATTGTCCGGGCGCTGGAAAAATAGTAAAAACATAAAATAATCCCGGCGGCTGATCAGCAGGCCGGGATTGCTTTTCCCTTGAGGTCCAATAATCCAGTGATATGCAAATATGAACGGCTGTCGCTGCCTTGCTTCCAGACATTGAGCGTGGAGATCTTGCGGTGTTTGGGAGGGCATGGATGATGAAATCATGTTTCCCCATAATGCCGGGGCGGTGGCGCTTTTCCAGCCGTTTCATTGTTCTGGGGCTTACGGCCTTGATCTCCAGGCGTTTTGCCAGGAGATTGCCGGCAGCAGTTGCTGGGGGCCGGCATACTGGCACCGACGGCTACGGCGCTTACATGACATTTGACAGTTGAGGTTTGGCGGGACATGGCCAGGCCGTGGGAGAGCGGGCCGTACGCAAGACAATCGACCTGCTCTCCGCTGGCGTTCGCCCGCCCGTTTCAATTTATAGGCTCCAACCTTATAGGCTCCAACCGTTTCAGAAGGCCACCTTGTCCATGCCTTTCAGCCCCAGTATTTTTCTGGCTTCGTCGGGCGTGGCCGCGCTGAAACCCAGTCTTTCGGCGATCTCGATGATCTGGGTGACCTGTTCGGCGCTGGACTTGGCCAGCACGCCGGGCCTCAGGTACAGGTTGTCTTCCAACCCGACCCGGGCGTTGCCTCCCATTGCAAGCGCCGTCGCGGTCAACGGGAATTGGAACCTGCCGGCTG
>Ga0067045_1027959_pt1 | contig 48507 bp, 65 predicted proteins | sample TerdegcTABiofilm_FD_59184 | JGI IMG/M metagenome (GOLD analysis project Ga0067045, IMG submission 59184) | Combined Assembly of (Gp0054472, Gp0054536) Wastewater bioreactor microbial communities from Singapore -Terephthalate degrading...
GTTCATTTGTATGGGCAAGCGGCTGAAATAAAAGCTATAAAAGATATATGCGAAGATAACAATCTTATATTAATTGAAGATGCCGCTCAGGCCCATGGAGCAAAATACGACGGAAAAAAAGTTGGCTCTTTTGGCACAGGTTGTTTTTCTTTCTATCCCACAAAAAATATGACAACTTCAGAAGGGGGAATGATTACAACTAATGATAAATTGGTATATGAAAAGGCTAAGAAGTTAAGAAATCACGGCCAGGAAAAAAGATACTACTATGATGCACTGGGTTTTAACTTTAGAATGACTGATATTTGTGCGGCTATAGGTCTATGTCAATTAAAAAAACTTGATAAATTTAATGATTTGAGAAGAAAGAACGCAGAGTTTCTTACAAAAAAATTATCAAAATTGAATTATTTAAAATGCCCAAAAACTTATCCAAACAAAGAACATGTTTTTCATCAGTACACACTTAGAATTAAAGATGGGCGCAGAGAAGAATTGATTAAAGTTCTTGAACAGGCTGGAATTGGTTATGGAATTTATTATCCATTGCCTCTGCATAAACAACCTTTGTATATTGAATTGGGATACAAAGATAAACTTCCTAAAACAGAAAAAGTTGCAGAGGAAGTAATTTCGATCCCTGTTCATCCCTTATTAAAAAAGGAAGATCTTGAATATATTGTTTCAGTATTTGAGGAATTCAAATGATTAAGATAGGAGTAATTGGTGCCGGTGTCATGGGTGGGCACCATATAAGAAATCTATCATGTATGGATGTGGAACTTGTAGGATTATCAGATATCGATAAAAATAGAGTCTCCGAGCTATCTGAAAATTTCAATACTAAAGGTTTCTTGGATTATAAGGAACTTGTTAAAGAAGGTATTGATGCAGCAGTTGTTGCTGTTCCAACTAAACTTCATAAACCTGTATGCGATTATCTAATTGATAACGGAGTCGATATACTAGTTGAAAAACCTATAGCTGACACTGTAGAAAATGGTAAAGAGATTATTACTAAAGCCAAAAAAGAAGGAATAAAAATCTCTGTTGGGCATATTGAAAGATTTAATCCTGCAATTCAAAAATTAAAAGAAATTATCAAAAATGAATCTCTTGGAAAAGTTGTCACAATGTCTTCAAAAAGAGTTGGACCTTACAATCCGAGAATTAGAGATGTAGGGATCATTGTTGATTTAGGGGTTCATGATATTGATATAATGTCATTTTTGCTTGAGGAAAAAGTGAAAACTGTTTATGCGACGGGAGGAAAGAGAATTCATCCTTTTGAAGATTTTGCAACGATACTCATGACATTTGGAAATTCATGTACAGGCTTAATTGATACGAATTGGCATACTCCTCATAAAGTCAGGAGCCTTACAGTAGTGGCAGATAAAGGTATAGCCGAAGTTGATTACATAGATCAAAAACTAATTTTATACGACAAAGAATGGGTAAAGGAGGCCAAAATTGAGAGAAGAGAACCTTTGTCTTTGGAACTTGAATGCTTTATCAACTACCTTAAAAAAGATACTGCGCCGCCTGTATCTGGCGAAGACGGACTTCATGCACTTGAAGTTGCAATTTCTGCAATAGACTCATATGTTAATAATAAAATAATTAATATTAAATCTAAGTGAATAAAAATAAATATTTTATTTTATCCTTTCCCAACACCTTTGTAAATGAATCCTTTCTCATTAACTTTTTCTTTATTAAAGATGTTTCTGCCGTCAACGATAATTGGTGTTTTCATTAATTTCTTTAGTTTATCAAGATTTAAGGCCTTGTAGTCATTGTGGGCTGTAACGAAAACAAGTGCGTCTGCACCTTCAATTGTCTTTTCGAAATCCTTATTTATTTCTACACCAGGATAGTTTTTTACAAATGGATCATGGACTACGACTTTAGCACCTTTTGCTTTTAAAGTCTCAATAACTCCCATTGCAGGAGTGTTTCTGGTATCATCAGAATTTTCAAGATAGGCAAAGCCACATACTGCAATCTTCTTAGATTTGACATCCATCCCGTTTTCTTTGAAGGCATTTATCACTAATTCAGCTGTGTGTATAGGCATTTGTTTGTTTAGATTTCTAGAAAGTATCATAAGTTCAGGCGTCATTATTCCCTTTACTCCGTAGGATAACAACAATGAATCCTTTGGAAGACAGTGCCCACCAACACCTGCACCAGGCAAGTGCATATTCCTATAAGGTGCCTTATTTACAAGCTCTCTTACTTCATAGACATTTATTCCAAGTTTCTCGCATATAAGAGCGACTTCATTGGCGAATGCAATTTCGACATCTCTGTAAGCATTTTCAGTTGTTTTTACAACTTCGGCGGTAAGGCAATCAGTAGGATATAACTCCCCCTTTACAATGTTAGCGTAAAGTTCAAGCATTCTGTCCTGAGTTTCTTTATTTATGCCACCGCATACTCTTGATAAATTTTCTATATTATATAGAAGTTTTCCTGGCATGACTCTCTCTGGGCAATTACCGAGCAAGAAATCAACACCAGCTTTCATCTTGGAAGTATTTTCTAGGATTGGCTTTACCAATGTGTCCATTGTCGTTGGTGCAATAGTTGATTCTACTATGACCAAAGCACCTTTAGACATATTTTCTCCAACGCTCTTTAGTGCAGATTTTAATGAATCATACTTTGGTTCCCATTTATCAGAATCGAAGGGTGTTTCAACACATATTAATATTGCATCTGCGGTTTTACATACAGAATAGTCTGTAGTAGCAGTTAATTTTTTTTCTTTAATAACCTTCTCTAAAAGTTCTGGTAGATTGGGTTCGTCACCTTCTATAGGACAGATACCCTTGTTTATAAGGTCAATTTTTTCCTTTGTTCTATTTATTCCAACAACGTTAAAACCCTTATTGGCAAACATAACTGCTACAGGAATTCCAACGTAACCTGTTCCAACGATAACAATATTTTTAAACATAATAATCTCGAAAGAACAACTATAGAAGGGGTAAATAAATCTTTTGGGTGATTTCATTGAAAATTCTAATTGATATTGGCCATCCGGCCCACGTTCATTTTTTTAAATATTTTATATGGGAGATGAAAAATAAGGGTCATGAAGTACTAATTACCGCTAGAAGAAAAGAAAGTGCATTTGAATTGTTGAATTATTATGGATTCAAATTTATAGATTTAGGGATCAATAAAAAAGGACTTGTGAATAAAGCTTTAGGTTTACTGTCTACAGATTTAAAGCTCTTGAAAATATCTAGAAAATTTAAACCTGATGTTTTAACTGGTATAGGAAATCCTTACATTGCTCAAGTATCAAAAATTTTAGGTTCGAAATCTATTCTTTTTACAGATACGGAACATGCATCATTGATTAATAATTTATCTGTTCCATTCTCAAATTTTGTTCTAACACCCTCCTGTTTTTTAAAAGATCTTGGCCACAAACATATTAGATATAACGGTTACCATGAACTTGCATACCTCCACCCGAACTGGTTTAAAGAAGAAAAAGACATTTTAAAAGACCTTGATATTAAAAAAAATGAGAAATTCTTTATTTTGAGATCCGTTTCTTGGCAAGCAAGTCACGATGTGGGGTATCATGGCATATCTAAAGAACAGATGTCAAAAACAATTAATTTATTGGAAAACTACGGGAGAGTATTTTTAAGCTCAGAATATAATGACAAATCATTTGATGAATACACTATAAAAGCTCATCCAGCTAAAATCCATACTCTGATGGCTCACTCATCTTTGTATATGGGCGAGGGTGCTACTATGGCCTCAGAGTCGGCCATCCTTGGTGTTCCTAGTTTTTACATTTCCCCACTTTTAGGGACAATGGGAAATTTTGAAGAACTAGAAAAAAAATATGGTTTACTCTATTCTTTTAAGAATGCAGAATCCGCACTAGTTCCTATAAGCAAATTACTTGAAAATAACATGCTTCCTGAATGGGAGAAAAAGAGAGAAAAACTACTAAAAGATAAAATAGATGTAACTTCATTTGTTATTGACTTCTTCCAAAAAGAAATTTTGTAAACAGTAATCAAATTTTTTTATTGATTATCAATAATATTTTATATATTTTCTTAATGTTAATCATTATAATCTCAATTATTAAACAATAAGATTCTATTGATAATCTCAATTATCATTTTTAATTACCGAAAACTTTATATAGTAAGAATAACTAAATACTAATAACTAAAGATTAATCGTTCAATATATGTAATCGATGGTGATAAATGTGGGTTGGAGAAAACAGTTTGAATTAAGAAATGAGAGGATTGAGTATATCCGGAATCTCCTAAGAGAAAGAACTAAATCTGGAAAGGATTTTTTTATCCAAGAACTTGTTAATGAAACTAGAATTCCTAGAAGTACCGTTGAAAGGTATCTTTACGAGTATCTTGATAAAGAAATTGAAATTTACTATGAAGGCCCTCTTAAGAAGATTAAGTATGTTGGTAAAGAAAAAGGAAATTAAGTTCTTTCTCTTTTTAAAAGGAATCCATCTTCTCCGTTTTCATAATAATGCCTTAGTCTATTAGTAATTTTAAATCCAAGTCTTTTGTACATTGTTATTGCAGCTAGATTACTAGTTCTAACTTCCAGTTTTAATTGTGTTATACCCTTCTTTTCATAAACTTCAATTAATTTCTTCATAAGAAAAGTGCCGATTCCTTTTTTTTTGTATTCATCTTTTATAGCAATTACTAGTATATGGCCCTCTTTTTTTTGTACTATACCGATTACAAAACCAATAATTGCTTTGTTTGTTTCAACGACAAGAAAAGTATCCCTGTAAGACTCATATAGAAAGTTTATTATTTCAGGAGGGTAGGGGTAATCAAAGTTTTGGTATTCAATATCTATAACTTTATATAAGTCATCAGCCTCTACTGTCCTAACGATCATTTTATTCACCTATGACTTCGGAAAATTCATGACCTTTATCAAATGATGCTTTATAGCCACTAGGTGTTTTTTCAAGATCTTCTACTTTAAAAAATCTCCATCTCCTTACAAATCTAACTGCAAAATAAGGAATTGCACCAAAAGCTTTACAGAACTCCACTAATTTTTCTACTTCTTCCTCTTTGAAATAGCATCTTTCTTCTGTCCTGATTTTTACTTCAATTCCAAGGTATTTTTTTCCATTACCTGCTATTATATCGGGATGGGGATATGTTTGACCCCTTCCAGAGCCAGGCATTCTTAGGGCGCCATATCCATTTTCCCATAGTTTTTTTACAAGTGATGTTTCAGAATTTCTTCCTCGGTTATACATAATATAATCTCTTACATTAGAGTCAATTTTAGCCTGTCTGGTCTAGGTTCGTATACATCTCCTTTCTGTTTCAACTCATCGATTATCTTCCGGGTGAATGAATCACTTATATTTTCTGCCCTTGCTTCTTCATAGAGTTCACTTATAAGAGCACCCTCATTATTGCTCTTCTTGTCTAAATTAGAAATAATTTCCATAATAATTGTTATCTTATCCCTCTGAGATTTTGGCCTACCTGTCATTATCATATCTATGTCAATTTCTCCAGTTTCTGGATCTTTACCTATGTCCTCTATAGATTTCATATAAAGCTGAATAATCTCTTCAACGTCTTCGACCATAACTTTATCAGATAGCCTCATTCTTGCTCGGGCTTCAGACAATCTGATTAAAGATTCAAGTTGCCTTGCAGTAATCGGTATGGGAGTATTTTTTTCTTCTCCTTTTTTTCTGATGCTAACATAAAATTCCAAAAGTCTATTTTTTGCTTCATCAGTCAATGATATCTCTTGAATTGTCTTTTTTGAATAAATTGCATATTTTCTTATTGTTTCAGTTTCTATAGGAGGTGTTATATTATCCTCCTCATTTGAATGGAGTTTAAGTATGTGCTCGGCAATTTTTTTATCCTCACTTTCTTTAGGTTTGTCAGTTAAGATGAAAATAAGGTCAAATCTAGAGAGTAAAGTTGGTAGAAGATCTATCTGTTCCCCTAAGGGTTTGTAGCTATCAAATCTTCCTCTCTTTGGATTTGCCGCTGCAAGGATTGATGCTCTAGCATTTAAAGTAGCTATTATACCTGCTTTTGCAATTGAAACTGTTTGTTGTTCCATTGCTTCGTGAATTGAGGAACGATCATCATTTGACATCTTGTCAATTTCATCTATACATGCAATTCCATTATCTGCTATAACAAGAGCCCCAGCTTCAAGAGCAAATGTGCCCGAAGTTTCGTCTCTAATTACTGCAGCAGTAAGTCCAGCGGCTGAAGTTCCTTTACCACTGGTGTAAATAGATCTTGGAGCAACCATATTCATATATTTTAAAATTTGTGATTTGGCAACACCCGGGTCACCGACAAGAAGAATGTGTGAATCTCCTCTAATTCTAGTTCCGTCCTGAAGCAATCGTGCCTCACTAGAGAATAATTGTAGGGCGACAGCATATTTAACATGTTGATTTCCATAAATAGACGGTGCAATCGAATTTGTAATATTCTCACATATTTTAGGATCAGATGCAAGTTCTCTTATTTTTTCTTCATCCTCTTCTGATAACTCAAGGTCCTGTATATCTTTCTCTTTTATTTCTATACTGTTTACTTCAAGGAATTTGCTAAAAGTAGTCTTCTTACCACCAGTTTTACCTGCACCTTCTTGAAGGGTCTTCAATATGCCAACTATTGTGACTACATTTCCTGGTTGAGCAGTGTCTACTATTTCTTCTTTTATCGTGCAATCAAGGGATCTAGGCAATTGGCCACCTCTAAGCTTCTCAGGTTTTTCTTGTATCTTAATACTCTGCCAGTCAACAAAAGTTGAATGCATTTTCATTAGTTTGAAAGGACCATTTCTACCACATGAGGGATTAGAACAAGTAATAGGTGGCTTAAAAATTATTGAATCCTGATAGATTGTAATAAAGTCTCCACATCTTTCACACTCAAATACAGCTTCGATAATCTCAGGCTTTACTTCAGTTGTTCTTCTAACAACGCCTTCAACTTGTATTAGTTTATTAATGTGGGCTGCTCTGATATCTTTAATATCAATCCTTTCAGTTATTGGTAGATTAGTGATTCTTACCGCTAGTCTTTTTCCTTGTTCAGCACCATATACTTCTTTCAAAGCGTCAATAGCTGCGGGGAATACTTCTTCAGGTGAGCTAAGCAATTGCTCCGATAAATCAAAATTAAAATCAATAATATCATCAAAATTAATATATATAGATAATTTACCTTCTAGCTTCATTTTGTCTATAATTTTTTTATACTTGGGTTCACTAACGTCAGGATAAGATTCAAAAAGTTCCTTGAATTTATCTTCAATTTCTTCATAGCTTAACTTCATATTTTTCTCCCATTACTAATCTCTCTTCGAAATCTTTCCACTTTGATAGTTCAATACTAACTCTTGAGCTGAATAATATTTCTTCTTCGTGAACCTCTATTTTTTTATTTTCAATCAACAGTGCCATAAGGATCTTTTCTTTTCTAAGCCTAAGTAAATTTCTTAATGCTGTAGTGCTGTCATTATAAATTTTTTTATCTTTTTCTGAAATTGAACTCTTCTCTTTTAGATATTTTTGTGATAATCTTGCATGTTTAAAAAAGTTGTCTGGTAGTTTGATAATTTTTTTTTCTGCCTTTTCTTCCTTAAACATTTTTAGATAGTCAACAGATTTTAAAGTTATTATATCCACTAATCCTTCATTCATCAAAATCTCAACTTCATGAGAAGGTAATTCATAATCTCGGCCTTCCTCAAATGATTTGTTAAAGAGATGAAAGGTCTTTTTTACTTTAAAGGGTATATTATTCGATGTGGACATATTCTCTCATCTTTATCTTGTTTCTAACCTTAAAAGCTTTCCATAAATAGATCAAATTTAATACGATAAAAATATATACCCTAATTGATAGGTTGTATCTAGTTATAATTTTCTTGGAGGGATTAAATGCAAAAAAAAGTAGAAGAAATAAGAAAATCCCAAGGAAAACTTCTTGTTAAAAACGTTAAATATTCGTGGGATAATGTTCCTTATTATAGGCAAAAAATGAAAGAAGCAGGTGTAAAACCTGAAGATATCAAAGGATTGGATGATATTTCAAAACTACCTTTCTTATCCAAAGTAGATTTGAGGCACCACTACCCCTATGGTATTATGGCTGTTCCAATTGAAAAAGTTGTTAGATTTCATTCGTCTTCTGGAACAACCGGTATTCCAACTGTAGTTCCATATACGAGAAATGACATAGAGCATTGGGCAGAACTTAATAAAAGATGTCTTGAAACTGTTGGGGTCAGTATCAAAGATATTGTTCAAGTTAGCTATGGATATGGTCTTTTCACCGGTGGTTTAGGATTACACTATGGTGCTGAAAGACTGGGTGCAGCAGTAATCCCGACTAGCAGCGGCAACACAAACAGACAAATTAAGATACTAAAAGATATGAAAACAACTGCCCTTGCATGCACCCCCTCCTATGCATTGATGCTTTCTGAAGTTATGAAAAGTATGAATATTAAAGTAGAGGAACTTTCTCTTAAAATGGGTATATTTGGGGCTGAGCCATGGTCAGAGAATATGAGAAAGAGAATTGAAAAAGGTCTTGGTCTTGAAGCATTTGACATATACGGTCTTACAGAGCTTTGTGGCCCAGGAGTTGGAATTGAATGTAAAGAGCACAATGGTCTTCATACATGGTCAGATCATTTTATCGTAGAAACTATAGATAAGGATGGAAATAAGACCGATGTAGATGGAGAAGGAAAAGGAGAATTAGTTTTTACAACTTTACAGAGAGAGGCCATGCCTGTTATTAGATACAGAACAAAAGATCTTTCATGGATAACCTGGGAAGAATGTCCCTGCGGATTAATGCACCCAAGAATGGGCAGGATAACAGGGAGAAGCGACGATATGTTGATTGTTAGGGGAGTAAACGTTTTTCCAAGTCAAATAGAAGAAGTATTGATGGAGTTAAAGGGCGTTGGTGATCACTACCAGATTATTGTCGACCGTGATATCCTTGATAAACTTATGATAAAAGTTGAGGTCACAGATGAAATTTTCTCAGACAGTATATCAGAACTTATAACTCTTGAAAAAGAGATAAAGGCAAGACTCTTTGAAATTCTAAATCTTAGTGTAGATGTTGAACTTGTTGAACCTGGCCAGATACCAAGGCCCGAGGGAAAAGCAAAAAGAGTTATTGATCTAAGGAAGGATATGTAGGTGATGAAATGGTTGAACAAATTAGTGTATTTCTCGACAATAGACCAGGTAGGCTAGCTGAACTATGCAATCTTATGGGGAATAATGGAATTGATATTAGGGCATTACAACTTGTTGAAGCCGGAGAATTTGGTCTTGTTAGAATGATAACAGACAATAATTCAAAGGCTATTGATCTTCTTAAAAATTCTAAAATGTCTTTTAGAAAAGGAGAAGTATTGGGGGTGCTAATGGAGGATAAACCGGGAACAATGGGATTAATCGCGTCTCTTTTGGGTAATGCTTCAATAAATATTGAATATGCATATGCATTTGTTTCAAAAATTGAAAAAAAAGCCATATTGATACTTAAGGTAAGTGATATAAAGAAATCAATTGATGTATTAAAATCAAACAAAATTGATATTTTAGAAAAGATTTAGGATGTTAAAATATGTCAGAAACTATAAATGAAAGTATAAAGGCTGCTGCAGGCCTTATTGAAATAGCTGCAATTACAGCACCTAAAGGAAAAGGAGTAGACGATATAAGGACTAGGACTATCTATAAAGGAAGCAAAGAACACAGTCAACTTGTTGAAAAAATGAAGCTATATGGAGATAAAAAGAATCTAAAGTTTTTCCATCGGGATTCAAATAATGTATTGAATTCTGATGCAATAGTTCTGATAAGTGCCAGTGCCAAGCCCCCATTAGGATTAAACTGTGGGATGTGTGGTTTTGATTGTACCTCTATACCAGAAAAGAAAAAAATAAACGATTATTTTGCACCAGTATGTGCGTTTGCTTTATTGGATCTTGGTATAGCGCTTGGGAGCGCATCAAAGACAGCACAAATACTAAATCTGGATAATAGAATAATGTATTCAATAGGAGCTACTGCAGTTGAAATGCAGCTTATTGAAGGCGATGTAGTTATGGGAATACCCTTATCTGTTTCAAGTAAGAGCATTTATTTTGACAGATGATTACATAAATTTTTTCATTATTAATGGAAGCCCAACTTTAATAATTCCATCAATAAAAGGAGAGCTTCCTTCTCCCTTTTTCACTTTTTCAAAAAATAAATCGTCAATCTGAGATAATACCACTCCAGCACTAAAAGCTACAAGAAGGGCAGGTATAGGATGCTTTTCTATAACTTCTAGAAATTCATTTTCCGAACTTATTCTTATTTTTATTTCTTTTAATATTTTTTCAATGTCTTCTCTGTCTATCTTTTCTTCCATAAGTATAACCTCCATATCCTAATATCGCTCCTATTATGACAAGCATTATCCCTGCAAAAAGAAATGCCAGCATATAACTACCTAAAACATTCTTCAGAAAGAATACAAGTGAGATAAAAAGGGCAACAATCCCTGAAAAGGCAAGTATGGAAGCTCCTACTATGAAGAAGAGGGTCTTAGAGAGTCTATTGATAGGTTCCCTAATAGCCTCTTCTATAGCTTCAGAAGCACCTTGCTTTACATATGTTCCAATGTATTTAATTAGTAACTCAATTAATTTGTTTAGAGGCAAAGTATCTATCATTATCCCACTTACTTTCTCAAGAGTTTTCCTAAGACGTATCCTACACCAAAGGCTGCAAATACGCTCATAAGTGGATATTTTTTAATGAAAGTTTCAGTTTCTTGATATACCTTTTCAGACTCTTTTAAAACGTATTCAAGTTCTGGCTGATATTTTTCCTCAAACTCTCTAAGTTTTATACCGGCTTCATCACCTAATTCTCTTACTTTTTTCCTACTTTCAAGGATTTTTAATTTACCTTCGTCTAGCAGTTTCTTTCCTTCTTCAATCATCTCTTTTCCTTTTTCTATATCTTTCTCTATTTCTTTTTGAATATCGGCGACACTAACTTCCTTCAAATTACCACCACTCAAAATAGTGTTCTCAATCTTTATAAAATTATTCTATATCTAAATAATTTTTTTCTTTTAATTATACTTTTGCAAAACTATTTATGCATTGTCTAATTCTTATATGGCTATAGTCGGATATTTTCATCATTGGCTATTCCTTTAAGTGCAACTATCAATGAAAATAGTGCAAATCCTGAATAAATCAAGATATACCTTCCTATATCAAGTAAATTAACTGCCGGATTTGAAGCTATCTTTATTATAGGTATAATTGGAGAATAACTTAATATTTCTTTTAAGAAATTGTTTTCCACAGGTATTGGGACAAACATAAGGAGGGTTACAATCATCATAAAAAGAGTTAGGAAAAGGTTTGACTCGGTAATGTTTGAAGAGATATTTGAGAAGATGATAGATATTGAGAATAAAGCTACCATAATAATTGAAAGAAAGAGTAATAACAAAGGCACGTTGAAAATCGATATTCCTCTTACACTTAGCACTACTGTCCAAACTATTATCTGTACTATAGAAATGGCAAAAGTTGGTAAAATTTTTCCAATTATAATTTCAATTCTTTTTAATGGAGCAGCGAGCAATATTTCAAATGTTTTTCTTTCCTTTTCACCTACTATAGAGTCCGAAAGAATATTCATTGAAAGAAATATGGGAAGCAATAGAATAAGAGGTATTAATAAAGTCTGCATTATTTCAACAAAAAATAGGTCAGTTATGTTGTAAGAATAGTTTCTTGGATGAATAGTGATGTTCATTGGATTTAAGATTTCATTAGAAATATCGTTTTTCAGACTAGCCTTCAAATAGGCCCTTTTTATAGGCTCGGATACATCTTCTAGTTTAGCTGGATCTCTTAATAGTAATTTAATTGAATTATTCTTCTCTGCCCATATTACCCCATCAACATTTCTAGGTAACGCTCCACTGTAATTTGGATCCTTTAAAGAAACTGTTTTAATTAATTCTTGATTTAAGTATTCAGAAAACCCTTCAACTTCGGAGTATACTAAATAGTTTCCCTGGTTATTAGGATCGTCCATAAAATTTTGCACGTATGCATATGACGTTCCTATCAAAACAATGCCAATGACAATAAAAAGCTGGAGTAAAAAAGCAAGTATATAAACTCTTTCTCTCATTATGTCTTTGAACTCCTTTTTTGCCAAATACAATATTTCGATTCTCATAGTGCACCCTGCAATACTATGGTATTATAACATAAATGAACGGTTATCCCAACAATGAAAGCAGGTATTAGGTATCTTCTATTGGTTATACCCATCCCAATAATACCTGTCGATACTATATGGACTCCTCCTGATAAGAACGTCCTCATCAACAACACCCTTATGGCGTAGTCTGGAAAAAAGTTTATTGCAAAAACTGTGAATATAATATTTTCTAATAAGGCAAATCCAAGCCCCGATGCCATACCTGCCAATAAACCTTCATGCCACTTTAGAGGGAAATATTTTGTTGCTGAAAAGACACCAATACTCTTTGAAAGCTCTTCTATACTGGCCCAAAGAAGCAATATGGCAAATATAGACTCTGTGAAATACAAAGTTATAATGCCAAAAAATATTTCAAAGATTATAGATATGAAAATAGCAATAAATCCAAAGACTAGAGATATCAAATAGGGCCCATATCTTTTATCTTTAATTTTCATTTTTCCTGCAAATTCGTATATTAGTTCAGTTAAAGATGGTCTGGGGCCAAAGTAAAACTCATCTTTTCTGTAAAGAGCAGTGGATAAATAAATTAATGCCAAAGAAAAACTCAGTGAGGGTAATATTGAAAGAGCAGCTTCTTTTAAAGAATATGTTCCATTTTCTATTACAATTACAAGAGATAAAGGGGAAATAACAGCTACCTCTTTTAGTCCTGCAACATATAGTGTTGATGTTCCGAACAGTAAGAAAAATAATAGGATAAATGTTACCGTAACAATAAGGGCCGAATCCTTGTAATTTTTAGAATATACCCCTATTAACCCAGTAATGCTCAGAAGTAATAAAGCAGTAAGTGTCAATGGAACAATCACAAGAGGATTACTTATTCTGCCAAAATAATAAAGTGCTATTACCCAAAATATTAGTTGAAACAATATTATGGCTAGAATTGATATAAATTTGGAGTAGAATATTTTTTCTCTTTTCATAGGAAGGGCAAGAAGCATTTCGCCAGTCCTTCTTTCCTTTTCAGATATTAATAAGTCAATTAGCATACCCCCGCTCAAAAATAGAGGTAAGAGCAATACTAGAAGAACTATATACCCTCCTCTCTCATCCTCAAAAGATTTTCTAGTCCTCTCTATTTGTTCTCTAAAATTAGTCGGTCTGTCTGAATCCGTCGTCACATTTACCGTTAGTTGTTCTTGAGGGGAATTAACCGAATTTGTATTTGCCACTGGAGTATTTTGAGTATTTTGTGTTACAAGTTCAAGATTCGGCTTTTCTATAGAAAGGGCTCTTATCCTAGTTTCAACTGCACCGTCTCTAAAACCAAGAAGAATACTATTTAATTCTGAATAGGCAGAAACACTCTTAGGATTATTTGTATTAACATAAACTTCAACTGATGAAGAGCCGTAACTTCTCATTTTTTCTTCGAAATCTTTTTCTAAAACTAAAAGTGCTGAGATTCTACCAGACCTTAAAAGTTCCATACCGTTAGTTTGGTCAGTCCATAATATCTCAAACCTTTTGTTCTGTGATATTATTTCCGTTAAAGAATTTTTTTCAGAAGAAACTCCGATTGGGAGGTATCCTTTACCGCCAACTGAAAGATTGAAAAATCCCCCCTCTTCGAGAGCCTTGACATAGCTTCCAAAAAGAGGAATTATTAGGAGTATTACAAGAAGCTGTAGAGTAAAGGCTATTTTGAATTTTCTATTCTTAAAAAGCCTCCTTAACTCCCATTTTACCATTTGTTCAATCATTTTTCTCTCCAACAAGTTCAATAAAGACCTCTTCGAGAGATGGAGTTAAATCTTCAAAATAAATGATTTCTTCTTGAAGTATGTATTTTAGATCTTTGTATTCCTTTGCCTTAACCAAAAGATAGTTCTCGCCTTTTTCTAATATCTTTAATTTATGGTCATTAGAAATTTTTTCTAAAATCCCCTTATTCATGTTCTTTAATCCTACCTTGAAAGTTTTTTCTTTGATATAGGCATTTTTTAGATTTTCAATTGTATCAAAGGCCTTTATGGTTCCTTTATCAATAATAGCAATTTTGTCACAAAGCTGTTCTGCTTCATACATATAATGAGTACATAAAATAATAGTTCTGTTTTTTTTTAGCTTTTTTATAAAATCTCTGATTCTTCTCGATGTTAGAGGATCTAAACCCATAGTGGGCTCATCAAACACAATAATCTTCGGATCGTGAATCAAAGCTCTTGAAATTGCAAGTCTTTGTCGCATGCCCTTTGAAAATGAAGATACTCTCCAATCTTTTCTGTCTGAGAGGCCTACTAGTTTTAGGAGTTCATCAACTCTTTTTTCAATTTGATCTCTAGGCACCCCATACAACAATCCAAAATATTCTAATAGTTCTCCTGCTTTTGGCCTCTCGTAAAGATTTGGTTCTTCAGGTAGATAACCTATTATTTTCTTAATTTCTGTTGGATGCTTTTGTAAATCAAGTCCATCTACAAGTATCTGTCCTGAAGTAGGTTTCAATATACCGCACAATAATCTGATTAGTGTAGTTTTTCCCGCTCCATTTGGACCAACTATTCCTATTGTGATACCATCCTCTATCTTGATATTGGCATGGTCCAAAGCTTTATGATCCCCAAAAAATTTGGAAACATCTACAAACTCTATCATTAAGAAAGATTAGGGAACTGTCTCTATTTAAACGTCTTTGCTTTTCATTAAAGAATTCTCAATATTTTTATCTATAGTTTATTTTTTAAAGTATAACGGATAAAATCAATAGGGTATCATGAGAGGATTAATTCAAATTTATACCGGTAACGGCAAAGGAAAAAGTACAGCTTCATATGGTCTAGCTTTAAGAGCTTCAGGTAGAGGCCTTAAGACAATGATTATTCAATTTCTCAAGCAAGGCAATTCTTATGGAGAACATTTTGCAATAGAAAAAATAGAAAACATAGATATTAGATCATTTGGGCAACCTAAATTTATAAATTTTAAGAATCCAGCACCAGAAGATATAAAACTTGCAAACGATGCATTTGACTTCTCTAAAAAAACCATAGACGAAGGAAAATATGACATAGTCATTCTTGATGAGATTAACATTGCAGTACATTTTAATCTGATAAAATTAGAGAATGTAATTGAAATGCTAAAGAATAAGCCTGAAAATGTTGAAGTTGTTCTTACAGGAAGATTTGCTCCTAAAGAATTGATTGAAATTGCAGATTTAGTATCTGAGATTCAAGAAATTAAGCATCCATATCAGAAAGGCATTAATGCAAGGGAAGGAATAGAATATTAATCAAATTATAGGCAAATTCTTTTAAAGGACATTATTAAATTCTTTTTATGTACGACGAAGAGAACTTTGAGCAAGAACAAGAAGAGGAATACCAGAGCGCAGGAGCTGAAAAACCATTTGACATAGTCCACAAGAACATAGGAGAAAATGTTACCTTGGTTCTAAAAGACGGCAGAAAAATCGATGGCGTACTAGTGGGGTATGATTTAGAGCTTAATTTAGTTCTAGAAAAAGCCCAGGTTATCCGTGGTGAGGATGTCAAGAGGATTGGTGTAGCAATTATAAGAAGAAACAACATCCTTGCAATTGAAGATCACGTTTTACTTTGAATTATATATTCTCTTTTTGGAATATTCCTTTGTATAAAGAATCATCAGCCAATGTTTTCATGAATACTAGCTGTAAGACTCGAGCATCTTTGAAGATAGTAAGTCCCTTCTCATTTTCAACAGTTAGTAAAGATTCACTTCTCCCACTGTAACCCCTGTCCCAAACTGCAGTTCCAACATTTGCCCCACATCTTAATAGGGTTGACCTAGGTCTTCCAAGTGCGATGAGATCCTTTGGAATGTTTACTATCTCATTATATACTATCTTGTAAGACCCCTTTTGAAGAAAAACAAAATTATCAACAAATTCCATCAATTTAGTTTCTGATAGTTTTCTTTTCTCATTGCTAAAATCTACTGCTCCTCCAGATGTTATACTATGAATCTCCTTAACGGTCATGTCAAAACCATTTGGAGTTATTTGAATATCTAAATCTATATAGTTCTGAATTAATTGATTTTCCAACACTAGTTTTTTTATTTCATTTCCATTAAGAACAAAACTACCCATAATACTTCTTAATTGAAAACCTTTTATGTATTTTGGATTAATTCTTAACGTGGAAGATAAAAAAATAAAAAATCTCAGAGAATTGCTTAATTCAAAGATTCCAGACACAGATATAAAGAAAATAATGAAAAGTTACGAGCAACTTGGGGATATTATAATCTTAACTATTCCTCGTGAATACAAAAATCTTAGGGATTTTATTGGAAATAGTTTTTATGAAACTTTTGAGTGTCAAACTGTTCTTGAGAAAGGGTATATATCTGGGGAATTTAGGCGCCCTTATTTTAATAAGATAGTTGGAAATGATTTTGTCACTATACATAAGGAAAACGGGATACTGTATAAAATAGATTTGTCTAAAGTCATGTTTTCAGCGGGAAATATAGCCGAGAGAATAAGGATGGCTCATGTAACTTTACCGGATGAACGTGTTATAGATATGTTCTGTGGCATAGGTTACTTCACATTACCAATCGCAAAATATGGCCAATCCAAGGTGTGGGCATTAGAAAAAAATCCAGATAGCTATCAAATTCTTTTGGATAATATTAAATTGAATAAACTTACTGATAAGATATTCCCTTTTAATATAGATTGTCTTGATTTTAATCCGGATTTCAAAGCAGATAGGATTATTATGGGATATTTTTCTGACGATGAGAAGTTTCTTTTAAAGGCACTAGAACTCATAAAAGAAGGCGGAGTAATTCACTACCATAATACAATCCCTGAGAAGAATGAATCTAACCTTAAATCAGAAATAAATAAAATTTTAGCTGAAAAAGGTAAAAAAGCTGAACCAATATATTACCGTAGAATAAAGAAATTTTCTCCAGGAGTATGGCACGTTGTTTTTGATTTTAAAGTTGTCTAATACATCCTTCTTTTCCTTAAATCGTCAAAAGCTCCAGTATATTCTTGCCTCTCCTGAGCAACCCTTGCCTTTTTTATCATCTCAAGAATTATCTTTTTTTCTTTATTTAATTTTCTTTCTTTAGAATCTATTATAAGTATGAATATTCCAAGAATAAAAAGAACGGCTATTATTACAGAGAGAATTAAAAGCATGGAAGGACTTCCAATTAAGCTGAAATATACAGAAAAATATCCTCCTATAATTAAGGCTAAACCTAATACAGATAGTCCTGCTATTCTTTTTATCATCAAAGCTCTCCGGCTGTTATTATTTGACTGTCTCCTTTTTTATAATTTATGGTAAATTGCATATTATTTTTAATAATATGTTAATATTAAAGGCCATATTTTTCTTCCGATAACTATTTTAACGATAAAATATTTGTTATTTTGTGTGTAATCATAAAAATTATGTCGTTTTAAATAAGAGGGGGCGACAAGAATTAAGAAAATGTAGTGATTGTAACGAAATATACCAAATAGTAGTTGATAAAGTTGTAAAAATCAAAATCAATGCAGTCATATCTCGTTTCGAACAATCTGAAAAGAAACTAATTGAAGCCTATGAGAACAAAGTATTCGAAGTAGGTGAACTGATTGATATCAAAGGAAAAAAATATTTGGTTAATCATATAGATGCAAAAATAAAATCAGATTCCGTTATAGCTAAAGATATCCAGACATTATATTTAATTCCTGAAGATCTTCCTGTTGTTCTAAAAATTACTCTAAAGGACCAAAGTGGATTCCTATCCTTTAGAGCCTTTGCGGAAAAGGATGAAGTCTTTTCAAAAGGGGACAATATCACAATAGATAGATATGATATGATAATCGAAAAGATATTGGGAGCCCATGGTTATGAATCGTCTGCCGTTGCATCAGATATCAGAAGAATTTACTGTTCATATGCTTCAAAAAGAGGAAGGAGGCTTGATGGGTTCGATTATTGATGCAAGAGAGAAATTAGTTTCGTCTCTTGAAAGATTTAGATACATCAAAAGTAACAATGTTAAAAAAGCCTTCTTAACTGTCGATAGAAGTAATTTTGTTCCAGAATCCTTGAAAAATGAGGCATATCTTGATACACCATTACCTATTGGCTGGGGACAGACTATCTCTGCGCCTTCAATGATAGCAATAATGCTCGAAGTATCTGAACTCTCTAAAGGACTTAAAATTTTGGAAATAGGGACAGGTTCTGGTTACAACGCCGCACTTCTAGCAGAATTATGTGGAGAAGAGAACGTAATTTCAATTGAGCGCATACCTGAAGTTTTCACTTTTGGAAAGGAAAATCTTGAAAGGGCAAGATATAAAGTCAGAATAATACTTGGGGATGGCACCAAAGGATATGAAGAAGAAGCGCCATATGATAGAATAATCGTTACTGCAGCTGCTCCGCAAATACCTAATAGCTGGAAATCACAGATAAAGGAAAAAGGAATGATAATTGCACCGGTAGGGACGGAAAGATACTATCAAGAGTTACTAGTTTTAAGGAAAAAGGATGGAAACTTTGAAACTAAAAAACATGGCGGATGTGTATTTGTTCCTTTGGTAGGAGAAAATGGGTGGAAGGAATAATGAGATTTATTGAATACGGAACAATTAAAAAAAAAGCAATTAATAGATTTGCACTCATTTACCCAGATTTTTATAAAGCTGGAAATTCTAATCTTGGCCTTCATTATGTCTACAATATTGTAAATCAGAAAGAGAATTTTTCGATAGAAAGATTCTTCATGGATTTTGAAAGGTCAATTGAAAATCAGGACATGATGAAAAACTATAAGGCTTTATTATTCTCACTAAATTATGAGTATGGAGTAATTAATCTTCTAAGAATCCTAAAAAGAAATAATATTTCCATACTTAGAGAGAAAAGAGATAATCATCTAGTTATAACGGGTGGCCCATTAAATATTAATCCATTTGTATTAAATGATGTTTTTGACATTGCATTTATTGGAGATGCAGAAAAGTCGCTTATTGAATTCTTAGAAGTATATTCTGGCCTTGATAATCCAAAAAAGCAAATCGACGAATTTGGTAAAATAAAAGGCCTATACATACCTGAGATTCACAAGGAAAATAAAATTAAAAGAAGAATAGAAAATCTTGAGTATCACCCCCTATATGAACCAATCCAATGGGGAGAATTTGAAGAATCTTTTAATAAAACATTTCTTCTGGAAATAACAAGGGGATGTAGAAGTAGATGCTCTTTTTGTTTAACTGGAAATGCTCTTGGCCCATATCGTGAGAGGAGTATAGAAGAATTATTATCGATAGTGAAAGAAGCAGAGAAAAGAACTAAATTTGAAAAAATAGCTTTGATAGGATCCGACATGCCTTCTTATCTTGGGGATGTTATTTTTGAATTAACTAATCTTGGATATCAAATATCCCTGCCTTCTTTGAAATTAAGAGATATTAATGAAAATACAATTACCTTGCTAGGTCAAGATACCATAACTTTGGCTCCTGAGTCTTCTGAATCGATAAGGTTCCAAGTAGGAAAATGTTACAAAGATGAGGAGTTCTTTGAAAAGATTAATTTAATCAAAAAACATTCAAAGTCTGTGAAGCTATACTATATTTTTGGTCTACCCGGTGAAGAATATAAAGATCTTGATGAGATTATTAAATTCATTAAACAATCTCGTAAGATTATCAGAACTAAATCATCGTTTAATCCATTTATCCCAAAACCTCACACTCCTCTCGAGGATCAGATATTTGATTATCCCCTTTTGAAAGAAAAAATGAAGTATCTATCTTCAAATCTAAAAGATGTCCGGATAGAAGACTTAAAAGGTGCTTTTATTCAATATGTTATCTCTCTTGGGGGACGAGACGTAGGTCTATATTTAATCGATGCAGTTGAAAATGAAAAAAATATTTCTTATTCTTCTCTTAGTAAAGCGATGGAAAAAGGAGAGATAGAAATACCTTCGTCTAAAAAGGAGTGGAAAAGAATTGAAGTATGAATTTCGTATGGGTAATCTTCTTGTTAAATTAGAGGAATTAAAAGTCAAAAGAGTAGGTCTAGTATTGCCTGAAGGATTAAAAGTGTATGCAGACTATATTTCGGATGAATTAAAAAAGAATGGTTACGAGGTAATTATATCTGGAAATTTTAATTACGGGGCATGTGATGTTCCGGACTATAATTTTGATGAAATTTGTGATTGCCTAGTTAATTTTGGTCATGCACCTTTGCCAGTTGAAAGTGAGATCCCTCTGTTATTTGTTGAGGTCGATTTTATTTTTCCTTACATGAAAATATTAGAAAAAAATATAGAGGCTCTTAAGAAAGAAGGAAAAAGAGTGGGATTAATCGCTACTGTAAACTATGTAAAAGAACTTGACAAAGTAAAAAAATATCTTGAAGATGAAGGATTTGAAGTATTTATTGGAAAAGGAGACAACAGGCTCAAATTTCCTGGGCAAGTTCTAGGTTGCGACTTTTCTTCTGCCTCAAACATATCAGATAAAGTTGATTTCTACATATTTGTTGGAGAAGGAAGATTCCATCCACTTGGCGTGGCCATCTCAACAGAAAAAAATGTATTTGCTTTTGATAGTGATGGAATTTATTCAATGAACGACTATAAAGATAAAATCCTAAAAGAAAGATTTGGCGCAATTTTCAGGTCAAAAGATTCAAAAAAATTTGGAATTGTTGTTTCAACTAAAAGAGGTCAAAAAAGATTATCTCTAGCAAATATAATAAAAGATAAACTAGAAGAATCCGGATTTAAATCTGATATAATACTCATGGATGAAATCATGCCGGATAAGCTATACGGATTTGATTATGACAGTTTTATTATATGTGCTTGTCCAAGAATAGCAGTTGATGATTCAAAAAGATACAAAAAACCTCTATTGACTCCAAAGGAAATTGAAATAATTCTTGATGGAAAAGAAGATTATGAAATGGACCAAATAAGCCAAAATGATTTTTGAGATATCGAGTATCTTTTTTAATCGTTTATTATTATATTTTCTTTGTTGCATAATTCTATTTGCTTACCATGAAAATATAGGGTTAAAAAGGGTTTAACTTTTACAGTTCATTTTACTGTAATTATTCAACAAAGCAGATTGGAATCTATTTTGCATATGCCTCTATATAGTTTAATTTTTATAAAATTTTAATGTAATTACTCCTTTGTAATGACATTATCTAAAATCTTAGAATTGGGTATAAGTAAGTATTTCCCATCTTCTCTTTTAATTTTAGTGTATACTAAAGATACTTCTTCAACTATGCCTTTCATTTGTTCAATTTCTATCTTATCACCAACATTAATTTGTCTGTAGAAAACGATAAAGATTCCAGAAAAGAAATTTGGAATTATGCTTTTTAATCCAATAACTGTGATAGTTGACCACAAAACTAAAATTATTGTAATAGTTATTACAATGATCCCCGTGCTGATTTTTAATTGGGTCAATGCCATTGTCCCTACCAGTATATAAACAAAATATCTAATACCCTTACCAAAAAACCAATATTTCGGTATGTTAGTATCTTCAAAAACTTTTTCTACAAATAAGGCAATTTTATCGGCAACTACTAATCCAAGTATTACAACAAAAAATGAAGCGATGATATTTGGGAAATATCCTATAAACATTCCCATGGAGCCCTTCAAAACAGGGATATCAAGCACTTCAAAAGCCAAAAATATTGCAATTATATAAACTACCCAACTGATGAATCGCTCAATAACTTTTAAAATTTTAAATCCAATGCGTTCGCTAATTTTCTCAGCTTCAGTTTTATTTATGGCTTTTTCTACACCGATCTTTTTCATGAGAGAATTTGTAGCTATTCCTAATCCTTTTCCTATAAAAAATCCTGCAATAAGAATAAATATAGAAAATAACAATCTAGGCAATATTTCTGAAACAGAAGAAATTAAAGTGTCAAAGAACAATCTTATTTCGAGAAATATTAAATCTAATGCCATTTAATCAACTCTTACTTCGTCAGGGTCTACTTCCCAGACAAGCTCCCCATTTTTGAAAATACGGATCATATTATCTGACTCTGCAAGAACTATAGCTACTGCATCAGTTACTTTAGTCATCCAAGCTGCAGAAAGGTGTCTTGCTCCAAGTCCTTTTGGTAAAGAAATTCCATCTTTGCCTGCTTCGAGATATCTAGAAGCGGCGAGAAGCTTTCCATCACCAGAAATTATAAATGCCCCATCAAGTCTAGAAAACTCTTTTATCATATTCTGTACTCCCTGATCATTGATAGTGACATAGCTTCGTTCAAATGGATTATAAGTTATTTGAGAAGACTTTTGCATTACGTTGCCACAATCACCTATAATGAAAGATGTGCCTATCGGTTTACCTTCTTTTCCTTTTCTTCCTAGTTGAACTGCAATAGAAAGAACTGAATAAATAACTTCAGTTTTTACATTTTTTAGAGAGAAGAATAATTCGTAAATACCTTTAGCATTAACTTGGTTTGTTCTTCTCGTAACAATGAAATTATGAGATTCACTATCTATTCTACCAACATAAATTATTTTATCTTCATTTTTTAGTAATTCTTGCATGAGGGCGGCAGAAATAGCAAACTCCAATCTTGTCGTGATTTTCTTCAATATTCCCGGTACGTAAATAATTTTATCAAATTTTTTCTTAATTTTTTCATTTGAAGATACTCCAAATAAATTTATTTTTTTTGAAGATATAAATTCTTGAATTTTTTCCATGTCTTTATTTGAGTCAACTTCAACTAGTATAGCGTCTGCACCAATGTTTTCAAATAATGATGTGGCCGCTTCTATGAATGGGTCTATTTCCATATATTTACCTCATGAAGTTTTTTCAATTATTTCCCCTTCGGGCTTTGTTTCAGAGAATATCTGCCCTTGGAATTTATAAATCATAGCACGATTATCCAACCAACAGTCTAGAGGAAGACCAGCTTTTCTACAAGTATAGCAAAGAAAATCTTCTTCATTCCAATTCTCCTCTACTGCTACTTGTGGTAGTAACAATCCTTTTCTGAATCCTAGTTCTATTATGAGCCCATCTTTTCCAATCTCTATTTTTGAAGGATATTGAGCTGGATTTTCAACTTTTATTAACTCAGGAGGAGTTAAAACGGTTATCTCGATAGTAATATTTTTCATCTCTTCAAGCCTGACTCTAGGAAATCTAGGGTCCCTAGTGGCAGATGACACAGATGCATCTAAAAGTGCATCAATTAAAGGCATTATTGGCTCAGGATATCCGATACATCCTCTTAAATTATTGAGCGGATAGGTATGAAGTGTGACAAAAACACCACACTTATCTCTAAAAGATTTGGGGACTTCTTGTATTTCTATATTTTTTCGATATTGCAAATAGTTTTCAATATTTTTTCTTGCAAATAAAACAAGTTTTTTCCCTTCATCTAAATCATACATCAAAGATAGTTATTTAAGTTGATATAAATAGTTTTTGCATAAGGTGATATAATAGAAGCCGTAATACTTGCAGCAGGGAAAGGTGTCAGACTATCACCTCTAACTGACGAAATACCTAAACCAATGTTGCCCTTGGGCGATACAACTATACTAGGAAACATCCTTAAGATATTTAAATCATCTGGAATTTCAAAAATCTCTATTGTCGTTGGCCATAAATCTGAAATAATCAAAAATTACCTTAATGAGAACGATTTTGGAATACAAATTAAATTCATAGAACAAAAGGAAAGGCTTGGAACAGGGCATGCACTCATGATTGCGTCTAAATATGTAAAATCTGATTTTATTTGCGTATATGGAGATCTTCTTTTTAGACAGGATTTCATTGAATCATTGATATCTAACTTTATGTCTTCTGATTCAATTGCCATAATGGCTCTAACTGAAAGTGATACTCCTGAATTTTATGGCAGTGTTCTAGTTAAAGGAGATAAAGTAGTGGGAATATTTGAAAAGTCAGACAATCCACCATCAAATTTAATCAATACTGGCATATATTGTTTTAGAAAAGAAGCTTTTGAGTATATAAATAAAACACAATTATCCCCTAGAGGAGAGTACGAACTTACTGATTCTATAAAGATGATGATGGAAAGTGGAAATAATATTAAATGGGTGACTTTAGGAGGTAAGTGGTTAGATATAGGAAGGCCATGGGATCTAATAGATGCAAATGAATTCTTCTTGGAGAGTATGAAAAATTATATATCTAAAAATTCAGTGATATCGTCTGATTCAAAAATAGGAACTCCAGTCTATATTGATTTTGGTGCTTTTATTGAAAATAGTGTAATTGAATCACCCTGCCTTATTTCTAAGAATACAAAGATTAGCAAAGGAACAAAAATATCTTGCTCAGTTATCAGAGAGAATGTAACTATAGGCAAAAATTGTATTATAGAAAATTCCTTAATAATGGATAGAGTAAAAATTGGGGATAATTCAAAAATATCTTATTCTATAATCGGAGAAGAATCTAATATTGGCAATAATGTTGTTTTTGAGAGTTCTTCTGATAAAAATATTTTTTTTGAAATAAAAGGAGTAATGGTTGATACCAACAGAAGAAAACTTGGATCGATATTAGGCAAGAGAGTAAAAATAGAAGACAATAAAATAATTAATCCTGGACAGAAAATAGAATCTAATAAAATAATTTAAAATAATTTATTCTATATCAAAAAGATGGTGACAATAGCTACATTTGTATAATTCTTTACCATCTTCCATTATGTGAGTAGAAGTGACCTTTGCTCCACATAACGGGCATCTTGGAAGAGTTTCAGGCCTGTATTTAGTCCTTGATACATGTCTAACACTTGGGACCTTTCTAAATCTTTCTTTTTGAGAGGATGTAAGGAATCCTAGAACTATAGCAACGATGCCAAATGCCCCTATTATATATGATATGGGCCTATATTCATCGTACCAAAATATATCTTTTTTTGTGACTGTTTCAAGTTCTTGGTAAGGTTCTTTTTCTTCGTAAGTTTCTGTAACATTTTCAATAACTGTTTCAAGGTATTCCTGTTTTGTGAATGTTGCTTCCTGTTTTATCACATTATAAGTAATTCTTTTACCATATGCAAAATGTCTGTTTGACAAAATTATACGATATTGTTGAATTCCAGCAGTTGCAGGGACAGTCCAAGCACCATTTAATTGGATAGTTGCAATCGGTGCATCATAATAAGCAGTATAAGATTGTTCTGCCAACCATAAATCATAATTACGACTGTCAAGTATTTTGAATTCAAACCAACGTTCAATGTCCCTTTTATTTGAATCAGTTGTAATCGTATACCTTATTCTATCGTTTGGTTTCATGAGGGGCTCGCCCAATGTAATGTACTCATCGGGTTGAAAATCTCTAACAGAATCAGCAATTGTTGAATTTGTATATACAATTACATCTCTAGTTCTTTTTACGAGTTTTTCTTGTGGGACAACTCTCTCCTTTATTACAACTCGTTCCTTTGTTACATATTCTTGAGTAGTATAAGTTCTTTCAAAAGGTATAGTTGTATAATAAAATAGTCCGCCGGCTACTATAAGAAGAATAATACCTATCACAATAAAATCATTTCGCCTAGCCATTAATACCACCATTAAAATTATTATGTATTAAAGTAAATACCTATTTATATTTATCGGAAAAAATTAAAATTTTCTCAAAAGAGTTAAATAAAAATCATTATTAAGCATGTTTTACTGGATAACGGGCACCACAAGCTTCACATTGCAAGAAAGTTATTCTGTCTTCTCTAATTATTCGAGTATCGGGCCTATTGCACTCAGTGCATATTACAGATTCTTTGGCATATTTTTCAATTTTTTCATTTATTACCGAGGGAGAAAATTTACCTTGGAATATTGCTTCTTGTCCGCTCATATTGCCAGCTGTCGCTAATTCCCTCAATATATATTTTAAAAAAGTATCAACGTCTCTATTAAGAATTGAAGCTATTTCCCTAAAGTTTTTCACAATGGTCCTATTTCCCATAATAAAAGAATCTGCCCTAGGAATTTCAAATCTGCCTTTTTCGAATACATTCTTAGGTAGCAGATCCTCTGCACGTTTTAGAAGTGAAGCATAGTCCATCTTTTCTTCTGCCATATGGGCAAAATATTTTCCAGAATATATAAAGTTACCGAAAGTTTTAAATCAGAAAATATTTTTCCTATTATTACCAGCCGGGTAGGGTAGTGGTCAATCCTGCGGGGTTTTGGTCCCCGCGACAACGGTTCGAATCCGTTCCCGGCTATCACTTTTCTGAAAATATTTATATAAGAAAATTCATTATTACTATAAGGATACGGTATAAATGTCTCAAAAAATAATTTATATTGCCATCATAATTCTATTTTTTGCTATAAGTCCGGGCTGTAATTCCTCAGAAGATGGTCCAACTGCAAAAGATGCATTAGAAGATTGGAGAAATCAAGACTTTTCAGTAAAGGAACAAAGAAGTACTTCAAAAAACTATCAAAGTGAGACTCCTTCTGGTTCTATAGAATGCCCAATCCAAATAGTAAATTATCAACAAAAAATTGATGGAAATACTATTTTTATACAAGGAGACGTATACAACTATGGGGATACTAGCTATCATAATCCAAAAATTAACTGTGTAAAATTATATGTATTTTTTTATAATAAAAATGGTACTTTACTCGCTGAAGAGTATTATTATCTTAATGTGGGAACATTAGATTATGGTGAAAAATATCCATTTAGTGTTAATACTAATTTAAGGTCAGGTACGGAAAGATATCTTGTTAAAGTAAGGTGTTGTAGCAAATGAAAACTAGCGTTGGCCAGACTCTTAGTATATCCTTTGGATTTTGCAATGAAAATAAGAAATTATTCATCCCAATATTATTTTCCATGTATTTGGTATATTTTCTTTCTGTTTTTTTGAACAACTATTTCTATAATGATATTGATTATATCCTTAATACAGAATATCTGACTTTAGGAGAAAGATCCACATTAATTGAAAACGTCCCTTCTTTCTTACCGCCTCAATTTTCTGAAATTATTCTTGTTATTTTGAAAGGCGATTTATTTATCTCGTTATCATCTTTGTTTATGGGGATAATATACATTTCTGGCGTAGCTTTACTGCTTTTTTTAGTCGAATCTATGTATAAGAAAAGAAAGTTGGAATATAAGAATTTCTTAAAGTCTTTACCTAAGATTATATTTATTAGTATTGCAACAGTTATTCTTATTGTTTTAGGGATAATGATTTATATATTTCCAGGAATACTATTAATTTATATTCTTTTTTATATAGTGCCTGAATCAACATGTAAAGACGATAATATCTTTATTAATTTTAAAAATGGACTTTTGTTAGTTTTTCAACACCCGGACTACACATTAGGCCTTCTTTCTGTCATAACAGCAACTATATTCTCATTAAATTATATCTTAATATATCTAAACGATCTCGGAGCTTTGGGGAATAGAGGGATATTGCTTGATCTGTTTTTTATTTTAATAAGAGGTATTCTCTACACTTGGGCCGTAACTTCAAATATGGTGGCTTATCTTAGGCTAGAGAACTGACAATTGTATTTACTTCATTTTTGATAGCCTCTACTGTCTTTTCATAATCCTCAGTTAAACTACCGCCACCTTGGGCAAAGTTCTCACGACCACCACCTCTGCCATTGAATCTCTCTAATATACTATTTAATAGAATTCTCATATCATACTGAATATCCTGAGATCTAGCACAAATTACAAATATACCTTCATCAATTAAAAACATGACTAAAAAAGTTTTGGACTGTTCTACTAACTCACCAGCTTTTTTAATTAAAACTTTTTTATCAATGCCTTTAAGAACCTCAAAGTATAATTTAATTCCTGAAATGTCAATTGCTATTAATGAATCAAAACTTTTTTTAGAAAATTCACTCAATTGCTGCCGATATTTTTCATTGTCTTTAATAAGATTTAAAATAGTTCTCTCAACATTTTCAGGAGCTGATTGAAGTATATCAATAGAAGCCAAAGCAATTTTAGAGTATTTTAATGCTTCTTCCTTAGCTTTTTCAGAAACTTCAAATTCTAGCCTGTAAGAATCTTTCCCTATTTTGTTCACTTTTGTTAAAATAAAAAAGTCAATTTCCTTTGTAGAGTCAACATGGTCTCCAGAGCAAGCAGCATAATCATAATTTTCGACTTCGATTATTCGAACATCTTCTGTTTGTATTCTGTCAAGTTTGATTCTTATATCAGGAAATTTAGAAACAACTTCATCTTTTTTTGAGTTGTGTACTATAACCTTTCTATCTTCTTCTATAATTTTATTTGTCAATTTTTCTGCTGCAAGTAATTTATCCCAAGTCAATTCTCCATCGTATTTTACATAGAGTGCATTTTTTTCTTCCTTTATTGAAATTTTATCAAGAGAAATACCCGAGATAGTTTTAGAGAGTGAACGGAAAAAAATATGTTCGCCTGTATGGGCTCTTTTATCTTTCATGAAAAGAGTAATTAAAAGATAAATAAAACATTAACGGCTATTCAATTTTTGACATTATAGTATTGATAAATTTTTTACCTTCGTTTAGAAGTTCTTTTCCTGAATCAGTTATAATATAGTATTTTCTATTAGGTCTGCCAGTTTCAGAATCCTCCCATTCGGAAGTAACGTATCCTCCCTTTTCAAGATTATATAAAACAATATAACTTGTAATTCTCGCTGGTGCAAATGAAAAATTTTTTTCTATTTCCTTCTTAACTTCATAAGCATACATCGATTTATTTGAGAGAAGGCTTAGGATATATATCCATAGAACTTCAGTGGTAAGCTTTCTTTTGAGTCTTTCGAGTGGCATTTATACACCTTTAATATTTTATCACCATAAACTATTTAAATCTTTATAATAGTTTTAGAAATATCATATTATTATTTAGGAGGTACTCGAATGGGAGAAATTAGAGTAGCAATTGCAGGAGTCGGCAATTGTGCTTCATCACTTGTTCAAGGAATTGAATATTACAGGAATAACGGCACTAAACAAGTAATTGGTTTAATGCACGAAAATTTAGGTGGATATCTTCCAAAGGATATCAAATTTGTCGTCGCTTTTGACATTGACGAAAGAAAAGTTGGCAAAGATATCAGTGAAGCAGTTTTTCAAAATCCAAACTGCACAAAGACTATCTACAAAAATCTTCCAAAATACGGCGCCAAAGTAATGATGGGGCCTGTTCTTGATGGATTCGCCAAGCACATGGAAGATTATCCTGAAGAAAAAAGATTTGTTGTCTCAAAGGAGCCTGCATGTGATGTTGTTGCCGAACTCAGAAAGAATAAAGTTGATGTTTTAATAAATTACATGCCAGTTGGCTCTGAAAAAGCTACAAAATATTATGCAGAAGCTGCACTTGAAGCAGGTGTTGCTTTTGTCAATTGTATGCCAGTATTTATCGCTTCAAATGAGCAATGGGCAAAAAAATTCCAAGATAAAGGTATTCCTGTTGTAGGAGACGATATCAAATCACAACTTGGTGCCACTATAGTCCATAGAGTTCTAACAAAACTGTTTCAGGACAGAGGTGTCGTAGTAGATAGGACTTATCAATTAAATACTGGAGGAAATACAGATTTCTTAAACATGCTTGAAAGAAGTAGACTAAAATCAAAAAAGATTTCTAAAACTGAAGCAGTTCAGTCCCAGCTTGATATCCCCTTAGAAGCCGACAACATACATATTGGACCTTCAGATTACGTTCCATGGCTAAACGACAATAAACTCTGCTTTTTAAGAATTGAAGGAAGAGGATTTGGGGATGTACCTCTTAATCTAGAACTAAGACTTTCAGTTGAAGATTCACCCAATTCTGCTGGTGTTGCAATTGATGCAATCAGATGTGCAAAACTTGCACTTGATAGAAAGATTGGGGGGCCATTGACTTCTATTTCAAGTTACACTATGAAACATCCACTGATACAATATTCTGACTCTGAAGCAAAGCTAAAAGTTGAAGATTTCATCGCTGGAAAAATTGAACGATGAGAAACACTTAAAAAACTATTTTTATCTTCTTTTTTATGAATAAACTGATAACTGTGTTTTTAATTTTAGGATTAATCTTTTCTATCACCTCGATCGCAGGTGAAGAAAATGCAAACCCCGTTGAATGGAAGTACAAAGCAAGCAGTTGGATTATATCAACATCTGTTTCTAATGATGCTTCATATAACGCTGCAAGTGCCCTTGACGGATCAATCTATTTCTTTGATAAATCTGGGAAGCTTTTATGGACTGGCAATGTTGGACATCGAGTAGTATCTTTCTCAATTTCTGAAACAAAGCCAGAAATTACAGCTGTTACCGGAGAACGAGTATATATCTTCAATAAATCTGGTAAACAATTATCTGAGTATAAAACTGTTCAAGGAAGTTATATGGTCATAAATCAAGCTGGAGATTTCATAGGAGGAAGTTCTTCCAATGTATACGCTATCGTTTACAAGGATGCAAGGCCTTTCTGGGACTACAGAACTGGAGACAAAGTTAATTCAGTGTCCCTGACTTCTGATGGGTCAACTATGGCTGTAGCATCTTCGGATAAATCGATTTATCTACTTAAATCAGGATTTCTATTATGGAAATATGATGTGCAGGCCCCAGTTATATCCGTTGCAACAACACCTGATGCATCTTACGTTGTATGTGGATCAGGAAGTTTCGATTCAAAGGAAGGAGAAGGACCAAAGGACTTTAAAGTATTCCTATTTGATAAAAATGGTAATTTATTATGGGACTATAAAGTTGGGTACACTGTATCTTCAGTTGCTATCACTCCCGATGGCTCATACATTGCTGTTGGGTCTTGGGATAAGAAAGTCCACATATTTTCAAAATCTGGAGAACATCTAAAAGAGTTTAAAACTGAAGGCAATGTTCTATCTGTGGCAATTACTGCTGATGGGAAAAAGGTTTTCGCTGGTTCGACAGATGCAAATGTATATTTTCTAGATATCGCTTCAATGTCAGCGCCGGCAAAAGAATCAAGCCCCAAAGTGATCTTTTTTATCACCCCAGGGATTATACTTTTGATAATCGCTTTAGTTATCGGTATAAAGAAGAAAAAGAAGAATTAGATATTAAATTGGGATATATTTTAATTATTTTATATTAAAATACACAGCAATGCTTTTATATCTCAAGGTGAAGAGTAAATAGACCATGAAGAAGATTTTCAGTATTAAAATCAGTGGTTACGTAATTTCGATACTATCTATAATTGCTATTGGAAGTTCATATTTCTTAATGGGGGATAGGTCTTTTTACATGGTTAGAGGATCTATTATAGCATTCTTAGTTGCAGCTGTAATTTTAGAATATATGTCTTATAGGATAAGAAATATAATTGATTACTTTAGAAACCCCCTCACAATAGTTATGGGTGTAGCAGATTCATTAAAAATTGATGATTTACCTACAGGCCAAAGAGAACAGCTTTTATTTTTGAGAAAAACTCTAGATAATATGGAGAAAATGTATAACGAATTAACATGAGGTGAAAGTTATGGTAAAAGTATTAATAGCTGAAGATTATTTAGAATTGTTAGATTTCTATAAAATCTCACTAGGTTATGAACTTATTCTTGCTAAAGACGGTGAAGAAGCTCTTGAGATGTATAAGAAACATAACCCCGATATTGCACTTATGGATCTAAAACTTCCTAAAAAAGACGGTCTTGAAGTTATAAAGGAGATTTTAAATTATGATCCAGACGCAAGAATTGTTGCTATCACAGCATATGGTTATCTAGGGCCTAAGGCACTTGAAGTAGGTGCAAAGGAAGTAATAAGAAAACCTTTCAAAATATCTGAATTAAATGAATTAATTAATAAGTATTCCAAAAAATAATTCTGCATGATCTGTGGAACATCTTTACTCTAGATCTAGTCTTTTACAATAATCACATAGGCTCGGTAGCCTATGTACTTCTTCTGTGCGTCAACTTTAGCACCGTTGCCGTATGCACTGACTCTTCGTTCATATATTTCTACTACTTCTTCACTAAGACTAAGCGGACCATTCACTATAGCTTCTACTTTGCGTGACATGTATAGTAAATACATAGAAAGCCTTATAAAGCTTTGGATTATTAGCTTCACATGCACTATTTTATCTGGTAATTATTTTGCTTCATAGTTTTCTATCTCCTTTTCTAAAAGCTCTATAAAGTATTCAAGCAATATTGGCTCGAGCTTTCGCCAGAAATTATTCTGGCTTTTCAAGGTTGCTTCAGTCAAAGCTCTTGCGCCTAGGCATCTCGCCAGTTGTTTTTGAAAGACTCGCTATCTGCTGGACTTGCCTTTGAGATATTTTAAACTGTGAGGCAACTATTCTTGTGGGAAGTTTGTACTTTGTTACTCTAAGCACAATCGCCTCAAGATCTCTATACTTACGCTACATGCAATTTAAGACAAAGAGATGAATTTAAAGCTAGGCGAAATATTTGGCAGCTAACACATTACATATGTATAAATAATCTTAAATATAAAAAGGAGTTATAATTATTGATGGTAGTCGAGGCAACTCAAAGAAAAAGACCGAAAAAATGGTACATAATACCAATTATATTCATTGCCTTATTTATAGTAATAGATAATATCTTTTTTACAGAATATTATTCTAGTGGACCCCCACAGCCTCCAGTATTACCTCAAAATGCATCTGGAGAAGAGTTACAAAATTATAAGGAAAAAATTGAAGATCTAGAAAAGCTTTTGTCAACAACCCAAGAAGAGAATGAAAAACTCTTAATGTACCAAAAACTTTACATAAATTCTCAAAAAAGATCCTCACTTATCTTGCAAAGATATTCTTCAAGAATTGAAAGAAATATAGTTGAAGATCAAAGAGATATGGGAAAATTTATAACACCGGGATCCAAAGGAATAACAGAGCTAAATGCAAAAATACCAGAAGGAAATTACCTAGAAAATTCCTACAAATATATAATTGACAACTTCTATTATTACTATGATCCATTCACTAGGACAACTGAAGGAACTCAAGAGTGGACAAACATCAAAGCGTATGATCTAAAAAACAACAAATGGATTGAAGTACAACTTAGAGATTCTATTACACTTCAAAATTTTCCCGACATTATTTTCTATCCAGACGAAACTATAGAGTTTGGAGGAGGAGATTGTGAAGACTTTGCAATTCTGTATAGTTCTATGGCAATAACTAAAGGATACTTGTCTCACGTTTACATTGTGGATATTGATAAAGATGGTTTGGAAATACTTCATGCGATTTCAATTGTCAATAATAAAATTCTTGTAGATATACCATCAAAACTCTACATTGAAGGAAACGGAGTAGATGATTTATTCAATAAGTATATTAAGGCTATAAAAGCTCAAAAGATTACAATTATTAATTGCTTTAATAATGAAGAATATTCTAACATAAAAAAGACATATAGTTAAGTCTGCCAACAATAATCGTAGTAACCACATTTTTGGCAATGACTTTTTTTTTCTTTAGAAGGTTCTTCTTGTTTTTCAAACATTGATTTTACTTTTGATAGTATTTCTAGGACTTCTAGTTTATCTTCATTCTTTATTAATAAAGGAAGTCTTTGTTTAACTTGATAATATTCTAAAAATCCAACAGGGACTTCAATGCCTTTTTCTTTTTCTAATAAAAGCGCATAAGCAGCAACCTGGAGCTTTTCATGTTTTCTTATACCTTTTGAAAAAAGCCCTGTTTTTAGTTCTACAGGGAATACATTTCCTTCAGAATCTTTTTCAAGTTTATCTATTTTTCCTGAAAGACCTAATTCATTTGATGATATTGGATATTCCATGTCTTTCATAAAAAATAGAGAACTGTAAAGCTTTTCATCTTTGCCCCATTGGCCCATATATTTTTTTATCCTTATTGAATTTAATAGCTCCTCTTCTTTTAATTCTTCTTGAAGCTCTTTTATAAGTTCAAGGTAGTCAACATTTAAATTCTTTAGTTTTTCTTTATTTTTTATCATGACATTTTTTATGACCCTTTTGGAATCAGCATATAATATTCTAAAGATTTCATCAATGCCCATCTCTTCAGTAATTCTTTGTTCAATTATAATTCTCTCTCGAGATAAGACTTCTTCATATATTTTATGAATCACAGAACCCACGACCATCTCTGGTGTCTGAGGAAGCGGTAGACCTTTTATTTTTTTAAGATAAAGTTTGTATGGGCAAAAAAAATATTCAGTTAAATCTGTAACATAAATCATTTCTAGGCCCCAAATAATTTATACTAACCGGTAAATTAAAGCATTTAATAGGAATATCAATAAAACTAGGTACATTGCTTTTTTTATGTGTCTCTGAATTTTTCCAGGGTATTCTTTTTTTGTTTTCATTTCCAACAAGATATATATGACAAAAAGTGCAACAGGGGTCACTATTCCAAGGTATATAAATCCATAAAGCTTTGTTACAAAGGGCAAGTATAAAAGAATTACAGCTATGATTAAGAAAATGAATGCTAGGATATATGATTTTGATTCTCCTATGATAAACGGCAGTGTTCGTGCTCCTTTTTTAACATCTCCTTCGAGATCTTCGATATCCTTAACAATCTCTCTCGATACCATTGCAAAGAATGAGATTAAGGCTAGGATTGATACTCCTCGAAAACTTCCAACTGCTGTTCCTCCGTAAAGAAAGGTTATTGAAGTCAGAAATGAAACAAGAAGATTCCCAGACAATGGTGTTTTCTTTAAGGTCATGGCATAAAGATACATCAAAAAGCATGCAACTACACATATTGAAAGAGCAACTAAATTCACAAGGAATGCAAAAATACATGAAATGGCGAATAAAGAAATTGCATAGATGTATGCAGTTTTAAGACTCATTCCGCCTCTTGGAAGAACTCTTTTCGGAGTATTTATTTTATCGATTTCATAATCAAAATAATCATTTATTGTATTTCCACCAGCACATGCAAAGATTGCAACGAAAAAAACTAGAAGAATTTTGTATAAATCTAGAATACCTCCTTCAGCTACTAGCGCGCCAATAACAACAGCAATTCCAGAGAAAAGTGCATTTGATGGCCTTATTATTTCAATGAATTCTTTTAATCCCATAACATCCTCTCAATCGTCTCTAGTTCTTCCATACTGCCTGCTGTCATCGGATAAAGTGGTGTGAATGGACACTTTGGTTCCTTTTCTTTTGATATTTCATATGTATTTATTATTCTTGCTATGTCAACTATCTCTTGTTTATCATACGCAAGAAGTGGTCTTAGGACTGGCAACTTAACCGTTGAATCCAATAAAGAAAGATTTTTTAAAGTTTGCGAAGCGACTTGGCCTAAATTTTCACCTGTGATTATTGCAAGGTATCCTTTTTCCTGACATATTCTTTCAGCTTCTTGCAAAAATCTCCTTTTACAGAATATGCACACCCATTTCTCTTTTTTATTTTCCGACAACTTTTTTTTTGTATTTGCCAAATAAGGAACACCGTCAATTATATAGTCTTTTATCTCATGGCCATATGAAAATTTTTGTAGTCTTTCTTTTATCTTGAGATATTTCTTGTATCCTTCCTCAGTTATCTTAAAATGAAGCAAATCAACTTTACATCCCCTCTTCATCATAAGCCATGCAGCTACAGGAGAATCTATCCCGCTTGAAACAAGACATATAGCTTCGCCTTGAACACCTAAGGGTAATCCTCCAAACGCTTCAATTCTTTCAGTGAATAGATAAGCATAGCCTTCAAGAAACTCTATCCCAATTTCAAAATCGTATTTGAGTAAACTAACTTCAAGGTCAAGTTGATCTTTAATATATGCACCAAGTGTCTCATTAACATCGTTTGAAGTCATTGAAAATTCTTTTGTTATTCTCCTAGCAGACACCCTGAATTTCTTACCTCGATTTTTAGATAATTCAAGTGCTTTTTCCTTAATAGCTTCATAATTAGCTTCCATCTTCAAGGCCGGTGAAAGAGATTTAATACCGAATACATTTTTCAATGCATTAGAGGCTTCTAAAGAACTATCTGTATAGACAATAAATCTTCCCAAAAGAACTTCTATAGAAGAATAAGGAATATTATTTTTATCAAGGCATTCTTTCATATTGTCGAGAAGTATCTTGTTCCACCATTTCCGGGTTTGGTCAGATTTTAGTGCTATTTCCCCATATCTTACAAGGACACAGCCTTGCAATTAACCGCCTCCTATCTTAAGAAAACACTCGGAAACGTATTTCACTTGGTCCCATGAAAGACCGTAAGTAGATATCTTAAACTTTCTAGTTCTTCCAGGTTTCATGCCAAGTATTCCCATATCCTTAAGTTCATAGTAAAGGAAGTATCCTTTTTTCTTGTGGGTTTTTGCTATCTCATCGAAAACAGGAGTATCAAGTTTTATAAGATCATGATTTTTTGGTTTCTCGCCAAGCTGTTTTATGTCAAGCTGTTCAAGTTCTTTGACCAAATACCGAGATTTTTTGACTTCCTCATCCCATTTTTTTACCCTTTCCCTAACGTGTGGAAAAGATGCCATTAGGGCTAGGAGAGATGATCCTCTGCTCGAGCATCCAAGAATCTCAATTGGTTTAGATTTCCAGTTTGTACCAGGTTTGAATACCTTTTCTTGCCATCCGTCTTTTATAGCTAGTATACCAATATTACCGCCGCCAGCAGCCCATGATTTGTGCCCAGAACATGCTATAAAATCAGCACCAATTTTTTTACCGTCAATTTCCATACGGCCAGATGAATAAGCCGTATTAAGTAAAAATGGTACTGAGTAATCATTACAAATTTTTCCTACTTCCTTCGCATCTACAACATTTCCATATTCACCATCAACATGTGTTAAAAGGGCAAGTTCAGGATATTTGCCTGTTTCTTTTTTTATATTTTCAAATCCTTCGGCGTAATCTGAGGGATTTATCTTATATTCGGGTTCTCCATTATTTGGAACTTTGAATATTTTTAATCCAGCCCTCTCAGCTGATATTTCTGAGCTGTAATGCATGTTACCATCACAAAGAATGCTTCCACCAGTTGATATGGCATGCATGACACCAAATTTAGCTTCTCGACATCCATTTGTTGGCAGGGCATGGTCCATTCCTAAGAAATCTGAAACCTCACCAAGAAATCCTGCAATATCGGGTTCAGTTGTGATATGTAAAGCGCCTTTACACCAGTCACAAATAGAATAACCATCAACATAAGAAATAATTGCTTTTCTAGCATCTGCAGTAGTTCTACCTCCAGTCTGAAGGGGATTTAAATTAATGAATGACTCTTCTCTGTCCCTAAGTTCAAGTTTACCAATTTTCATTTGGACACCCTTTGAGAAATGATATCACAATTATTTTTGATATTATTAATAATAAGTAAAACTTGTTTTTTTTCTTCTTCGTTTAATTTATGGAAAGGAGCAGTTTTTCTCCATATCTCTCTCAAATCTTCAATGAAAAATGCCATTTCAAATGTTCTCTCTACAATGTCTTCCATAAAGAGAATTAATCATGATTTTATTTAAATATTGCCCTTACGAACAATTATAATACATAACTCTTTTAAGAACCTATAAGATTTTGAAAATGTGGAAATAATTACAGCTTTGGGTCTTATAGCCGGTGCCTTGACAACATTTTCTTTTGTTCCTCAGGTCTTAAAGACCTGGAAGTTTAAAGAGACTAGAGATATCTCACTTCTTATGTATATTATTTTTTTTACAGGGATTTTACTTTGGTTTACTTATGGGATTTTAATAAAGAATACTCCAATAATAATTGCTAACGGAATTTCGCTTGTTTTAGTCTTTATTGTTTTGATGCTTAAGATTAGATATGGATAATCCATCTAACAGAAATCTTTAAAATTAATTATTGATTTTTAAAATAGTGATTATCATGGTTGCAGATAGAGTTAAACAAGTTATCCCCTCTAAAATAAGAGAACTTTCTGAGAGGGCAAAAAAGATTGAGAATGTTATTAGTCTGGGTATAGGCGAGCCTGATTTTGATACACCAGTTCACATAAAAGAGGCTGCAAAGAAAGCCTTAGACGATGGTCTGACTGGATACACTGAAAATCAAGGATTGTTTAAGGTGAGAAAAGCTATTTCTGATAGATATATGAGATTATTCTCTACTGAAGTTCATCCTCAAAATATACTTCTGACTGCAGGTGCTTATGAGGCAGTTTATCTCACATTTATGGCTCTCATGAATAGAGGTGACGAAGTCTTAATACCCGACCCAATATTCCTCTGTTATGAAAATGATGCGTACATGTCTGATTCGATACCTGTAAGATTTCCATTACATGAAGAGGATAGCTTTAGACCCTCCCAAGATGAGATCCTTGAAAGAATAAACGACAAAACAAAAATGCTAGTTTTAAATTACCCTTCAAATCCAACTGGAGGGGTTCTAGAAAAGAATGACTACAAAATGATAGCAGATATTTGTGAAGATCATAATCTCTATTTGCTTTCAGATGACACCTATGAAGAGATAGTCTTTGACGGTTACAAACCGGATTGCTTCCTAAATTATTATGATAAAACAGTTGTCACCAATTCATTCTCAAAGAACTATGCAATGACAGGATGGAGAGTGGGTTTTGTTATCGCAGAAAAAGAGATGTTAACCCCTATGTTGAGGATTCACCAGTACGCTGTTTCATGCTTGAATACTCCTGCGCTTGAAGGAACTTACACAGCGCTCACTTCATCCCAAAAATGTGTTGAAGATATGGTAAAAGAATATGAGAAAAGAAGAAATCTAATTGTCAAAGGCCTTAATAAGTTACCTGGTGTTTCATGCATTAATCCAAAGGGTACCTTCTATTGTTTTGCTAACATAACTGAAACAGGGATGACATCCAGAGAATTTTCTGATTTCATGCTTGATAATGCAAAGGTAGTTGTAGTTCCTGGGGATGCATTTGGAGATAAAGGAGAAGGCTTCATAAGATGTTCATTCGCAACAGATTATAAAAAGATTGAAGAAGCTTTATTGAGAATGGAAACTGCATTAAAATCAATTTGATTTTTTTATTAAAATATATGCTCCCATAATTATCAAGAGCCCACCAGTCCATCCAATTAACGATAAGCTCTCCCCTAATATGAAATAAGAAAGCGCCGCAGAAACAAGTGCACCCATTAAAAAGAATAGTGTTGCAGTTAACGGCCCTTCAATTTCTATACCTCTGTAATAAAGAAAAATGAATATAATTTCAAGTAATGCCAATGCAAGGACAGTATGAGGGATAGCATACAAAGGAGATAATGTTGTTAATCCAAACATAATAGAAACGAGCAAAACTGTAAAGACAGACCCAATTAGTATTCTTATTGCAGAAATCAAGTAAGAATTTACTTTTTTCATGGTAATTTTTGCTAAAACATTGGTAAGTCCAACTTGCATAGATGCCATAAGAACAAGTATATCTCCCCACTGAGGATTCAAAGCCTTTCCGTCCGTAGATAGGAGATACATACCAACAAACATTATTGCCATAGAAGCATATTGTCCTTTGTCTATCTTGTCTTTAAGTAAGAAATGCGAAAAGAGTGCAGTGAATATAAAGACAAATCTGAATACAAATCCTGCGTTGATGGCAAGTGTATATGCTTGACCCACATACAAAGTTATCATGGCTGTACCGCTTCCTATGATACCAATGATTGCAAGGTCTCTCATGGGCAAAGGTTTTGTGTATTCTACCTTGCCCCTTAAGAGAAGTAAAGCAAGAACCATAAATGGGATTGAAAGAAGAGACCTGGATGACATTAAGCTGTAAGAAGAATATCCTTGATTCAATGCCATTTTCACAAGAATAATTGAAAATCCGTACAATGCGGAAGAAACAGACAATACAATGATCCCTTCAGTTTTCATACGAACAGCCTATACCTATTGTGTTTGAGTAAGCTTTTTATATATTTGGATAAATGTTGATTAGACTAGGCCGGGAGGTTAGGCGCCTCCTGTTACCTCAAGCCGTCTTAAGAGGGGCCAAAGCCTGGAAAGCGGTTAAATGTCTACATGGCGGCGTCCCTACGACGTTGAAGCCATGTCCTACAGGATTGGCGGCGGAGTAGTCCATTTTGGAAGAGATGGACAAATCCTTCACCTTTCGAACTCCGCTAGGCCCGGAAGGGAGCAACGGTAGGGAGGACGTTTAATGCTTGTAGGGTAGCAGGGTCGAGTACGGGGGAATCCCTCCCTTGTAGTCAATTTTGCCCATTTCCAGGCGCGTCGCTATCCATATCTTTAAAAAGGAGCATACATTATCGGTTTTAGGCCGGGGTGGCCCAGCTTGGTACGGCGCGGGATTGCTAATCCCGTTCTCCTTGTGAGATCTAGGGTTCAAATCCCTACCCCGGCGCTAAGTCCAAGGCTTTTCTCATGCAGTTTGAACAGGATGTCCAAAAAAGTAAATTGAGCATCCCACGCCTAAATCCCTTCAAGAGAGTTTAGGCTTTTGTTCTTTCTTAATGCGGTATAGTATGCATTTTTCAGATACAATTATTTTTACTATATCTGAATCCCTACATATTCCCATATCTTCCTTTATTTCTTGGAGTGTTTTATAATCTGATTTTGCCAAACTAATTTTTATTGTTACTTTATCAGCTTTTAACACCCTAATACCGCCTTAAATTCTTAATTTGTTTGTTCTTTCTTTATATTGTGTCTCATGATATACTCTTGAACAATTCTTTCTACTATTCCACTGTCCGTAGAGATACCTTTGACTTTTTTTATCTCTTGAAGGGCTTGGTAGTCTTCTTTAATGAAAGTTGCCTTTACGGCCTTTCTATCTTCTGACATATTTAGCCCCTCTTTTCGTTCCATTAAATACCTATTTAGAAACTATATATATAAGCTTTTTGGAAATATTGATAATCGTTTTTTGTAACTAATTAAGCATTGTTAATAGTAAACTTTATATATACTTATTAGTTTCTAATTAGTGTCAATATTAGGACTATTGAGGGATATAAATGAAACTACCCTTCTATAAGAATGTCAGGGAAATAAACGACAATGTAAAGGTCGTTACAATCCCAAAAGAAGTGGCGTCTAGGTTAGAAGCCGGAAAGACCTACCTATTTGAGGTAGATATACCAGAATCAGAAACTAAACCGGAGGTGAAAAATCCATGACATGGGAGCTAAAATGTGATAAGTGTGGTAAGCCAGTTAATGGCAGATTCTTCGTTCTGCTTGAAAGATTTATGGGATTCAAGGGCATGGCCAATAACAAAGGTCAATTCTGTATAGACTGCGTAAAAAATGCACTTGGAGTTGATTAAATGAGCGTAGAATTTATTCTAGGTTTGGTAATTGGGGCTTCTGCAGTATGCGGGATATTGGCAATAGCACAGCGAATAATCTGGGGTGATTTCATTGATCAAGACTGAAGCAAAAAACAAGGCACTTTTAAGATCCACTATCAAGGCTTTGGAACACGTAAGGGCAAGGCTTGACACTGAGATTGCAAATCATGAGCAGCTAATCGATGAAAAGATGAAAGTCATGACTTTGATTGAAGAGTTAAAGAAGGAGATGGGAGTTTGAGCTTTGAAAATGCAAATTTCAAGCCCGTTGAGGCCGTTTTTATTTCTCCCAATCCGAAAGATCTTCAAGTACGTTTTTCTAGTAGGCGATTATACCTTAAAAAATTCCTAGCCCAACTAGGTTCTCCGCAATTTGTTCAGTTTTACATCGATAAGGAAAACAATCTCCTAGCAATTGCTCCATGTACTGAGGAAAACCCTATGGCAGTAATGGTACAACGTGCAGCAGCAAAACCTTACATACCTTTACCATTAGAAGTTTATCACGCTGTTAAGCCAAATTTCAATAGAAACGGGTATCTGTGGAAGAAGGCAGTATTTGAGTTACTGAAAATAGATGGTGAAGAAGGACAATACCTTCTAATCAATTATTCCAAGGAGGCTAAAGCATGAAATACTATTGCTACAAGGCTAGGCAGTTCAACAGATTATCGACGATGGGGCTTAGGATAAATGATTGCATTTCTAAGAAGTGCCGACAGCTTTACCGTGAAGATCCTTTAGGAGATCTAAAGCCAGTTTTCATGAGACATCAATCTGAGCTTACAGAATTTGCAGGGGTGAAGGTGTGAAGCTGATAATACCTATTGGAAAAATAGTTATTGGTATAGGATTCTTCAAGAAAGAGATCTTTGAGGTCGGTATAGGATTTTCAATAATAAATCACGTTATCGACTTTTCTCTATACTGCGGATTCTTTGATTTTGCAATATTCGTTGACTGGGGGGCTTGAATGGAGGAGACGCCTGACAATCCGATAGGCTTCAAGAATGAATCAAGGATAGAGCTTGCTAACAATCTCACAGATCTAGATAACTTGGAGTGGCATATCAACGAGGCAAGGTACAGGATACAAATGTTTGACAAAAAGCTGAAATTTGATAACAGTCTAATGCTGTTCTTTTACACCATGAAGATACTTCGTGGACTAAGAGCTATTGAAAATGTGATATTCAGAAGGTGAGGCTTTTGATAGAATACGCCGAAAATCCAGTCTTTGTAGCTCTTTGCAATATGCATGGCTGGGGCTATGCTGACCAGATCGCCGAAAAGCTTTCGACCACAGTTGAGGCAGTTCTTAGGCTTTCCAATCTCCTGGTAAACGAGGGAGTCATAGTGAAAAAACCGAAAGGCTACTTTGAGATCTCAAAGGAGTACAGGATACACATAGTGAGTTCAAAGGGTGATAAATCTGGGTGAGAATGTACATGAGATCAGGGCAAAGGCAAGCGGTCAAATAAAAGAGCTTCTTGAAACCGGGGCTAAAATCTACGGTATCAATGAGGCCGAGGCCTTGCGGCTTGCAATTATCAAGACTTATGGCGAATTTCTACCTTTAACGAAGAGTTACAGGGAGGCAACTAGGCAAGATTAGAGTTTTACGCCTCTAGAGTGGAGTAAACTGCTGTTTTATTTATAAATTGTTTCCGGCAGTTTAGGACATTTGAGGCGATTTAACTTTTTTATCTCTCTAATCTACCCTAAATAATTTTTAGGAGGAATTTCATGTTACAAGACATATTAAAGGTGGCAAAAGAACACCCAAACAAGCCTTTATCGTCAACTTTCATATCGAAAGAGACAGGAATATCGCAAAGATCAATTACTAAGTCTCTAAAGAGATTCGCAAAGAAGAAAGAGAATAACGATAAGCTTTACCCTGGTTTTAAAATCCATTTCGAGCCGATAGGCCAGGGGCGATTCAAAATTATCTTCAAGGGTGAGAGCTATTGAAGTTTCTTTTATTCTGCGAGCATGAGGGCAAGAATCAGTTTTTCCATTACAACGGTACAGTTACTATAGGCAATCTAAAATTTACGGTTTTGAAATGTTGCGGTTGCCATGACGATATAGCACTCTCTGGAGAAATGAATGCGGAGTTGATGATCACATGAAGACTGGACAGCAGATTGCTAAATATGTCAATCAAGGAAACGTATCTGAAAGATGGTTTCTGGAGCTTCTTGGAGCTTCTGGACATAATCTCAAGGTCATTGGGGGATTTATTGAGGATTTGCCGAGTAATCCTGAGTGGGAACTGTATATGCACAACAGCGAAAGAGAGCAGCAGCTTGAATCTGGTGATTTATTTTGCACAAAATGCGGCAGGATCTTCGAGATCAAGAGCAAATCAAAGGATAAAATCAGCATGACGGCTAAAGATGTTGAGAGAGATCCTGATGAGAAGGGTATTACAGTGCTTTTTCCAATCTGGACTAAGGGATTTGGCAAGATCTATAAAGTCTATGCTGTCAGTTTGAATGAGTTGATAAGAAAAAGATACAAGGCCGAAAAGGAAACTAATCATTTTGGTGAGAATTATTACATTTATAGCCACCAGATCTTAAGCTATACAAAAATAGCCATCAATTCTAACACAAAGAAAAATGATATTTTAACGACAATTAACGAAATTGGATTGGGGTGCAAAGCTTGAAGATAAACTTTTTTTTTGCGTATAACTCTATTTTTTGTATTACAAAATGGGGGTTTTTGTATGACAAATGAACACAAATACCCCTATTTTGTATTACAACTACTAAAAATTGTATTACAAAAATGGGGTTTTTGTATGACAAATGAACACAAATACCCCTATTTTGTATTACATTTATTGCGCATAATTGGAGGTTTTTATGGTAAAAGGTAAACATTGTGATACATTTTCAGTTAGGCTCTGTGGTGAATTGGCAGACGGGCTTAATGAGGTCGTGATGATTAAAGGCGGTTCAAAAAGCTACCATATTAGACGTGCAATTCAAATTTACGTTCAGGAAAACAAAGATACAATAAAATCAATGATGGAGGAAAGAGATAATCACTTAAAAAGGGCTGGTGAGTTAGAACAAAGTATAAGGAAGGCGCAGGAAGAACTTTTTAAATCACAAACAGAAAGGCTAAAGAAAAAGGATTTTTTAGAGAAATGGGAACAAATTAAGCCCGAAATAATAAAAAGAATGAAATTAGAGCCTTTAGCCTCGTTAATAAACCATAAGTCATTTCTAAATCATTATAGCAAACTTTTAGACGTTTCTCCGCAAGAGTTAATAATTTTTTTAAAATCTGAATTTTCATCTTGATTTTTGCTATTTTTTATATTTATTTTTTGTATGACAGTAGTGTAGTGTAGTGTAGTGTATTACATTTTATTTATTTATTTATTTATTTATTTATTTATTTATTCGGATTTTCCACAGGAAATAATCGTCAAAAGACGAAGGTAAGTTATTTATATTAAAATTCTAAAAAAAGTTAATAGATATATAGAAATGTAATACATAGTATTACAGATGGGAATAATTTCTATTAGGCTTTCAGAAGAAGAAGAAAGAATTTTAGCTGAGATGGGTGGCAATAAAAGCGATAATATCAGAAACATGATCAGAAAAAATGGAAGGCAAACTACATCAGAATCAGTAAAAAACCAAATTATACCAGAAGATCTTAAGCAAGAAATAGCAAATGAAGTTTTAAAAAAAGCCACCCAAGGCCTTGTAAAGGATAGTCAGGCTGGGGATCTATTTGCAGTGATACAGAAATATGAGCCTTATCTACCTGTAGTTCTAGAGTTTCTCAAGGGCATGGCTACAAATCTTATGGGAAGGCAGCCACAACAAGCACAACAAGCCCCGCAGCCAATAAGAGGCATACCAATTGAGGCAGTTCCAATAACTGAGAGATTTTTAGCCTTGAGATCTGGACAATATCAAGGATTGCCAGTTATAGTAGATGGCCATATCATAACCCAAGGAATGCCACCGCCTCAATTGCAGCCAGTTCCAAGGCTACCACCGCCTATGCCGCCACAGCAGCCACCAAAGCCGCCTGAAGAAAAGCCACCGGAAAAAGAAATCACAAAAGAACAAGAAAAAGGAGTATTGGACATGATAAATAATGATCTTCAAGAAAAAATCAAGTTGGCAACAGATTTCATACAGAAGATGGATAATGAAGAGTTTAAATCAATCGTAAAGAAAAAAGAAGATCTACTGGGGAAATATAAAACATTCCTTCCAATGCTACCAAAGGTCTATAAGGAGTTTTTGAAGAACATCGACTTCATCATTATTCAGAATACCTTGGTAACAGAAGCTCCAGAAAAGGCCAAGATCTTAGACGATCTCAACTCATGGGATTACCTCGAAGAACAGTTTAAGAGGTTGAAGGAGGTGCTTTAAGTGGATGAAGAGCAGTTAAGCTATACTCCATATCTCATAAGGATACACACTGAACAAAGGAAAAAACTTAAAGAGGCCGTAGCTTCAAAACAAGGGATTTACAAATATTTAAACACTGAAGCTGATATTATCAGGAACGCAATAAACGAGTTTTTAGAGAAATATCCTGTAAAAAGAGATATTTAAGCGATATCTCCCATATATCGTTTTACTTTGGGATATATAAACAGAATGCCTATTTTTATATTTCATGCTTGACCTTGGGGGAGATATCAAATTACCCGATGGCGTAAATGACATACCTAAGACGGTCATAGTCGGCCAGAACGGTTCAGGAAAAACAAACTTGATGAAGGTGATGTTCCAAGAGCTTGAGAAGGCAGGTTATACCGTCATAGTCTTTGACAAACTGAACAATTACTACAGCATGACACCTAACTTTTTTGGAAAGGGCGATTTAGAGAATCTCAGCACAAACGATTTAGTTAGAGCAATTCTTGAAACAAAGGAAAGCACTGTAATAGACTTTTTGACAATCGGAAAAAAAGAGAGGATAGCTTTCATTGATAATTTCATTGAATCCTACATCAATCTAAAAAACAAGATTGCAAAGAGCTTAAAGGTAGCATTCCTGATAGATGAGGTTCAAAATTTCTTACCGCAATTCGGAAAGACTTCTGAAAGGCTGATGGAATTTTACACCGAAGCAAGGAACTTTAACACGATCTTTGTGGTCGGCGGCACTAGATTTGCTTCAGTCCATAAAGAGATAGTGGAGAACGCTAATAATGTTCTGATCTTACGTACTAAGTTCAAGAACTCTCTTGACGTAATTAAATCTCTTCTAAAGTACGAGCTTGATAAAAAAGAACTCCAGAACACATTGAATAAGATCCAAAATTTAGAAGTTGGGGAAGTTCTTCGATGGAGTTCAGGAGAGCGGGGGGCATGAAATACAATGATTCAAACTGGAAAGGTGAGGCTATACAAAGCCCCTACACAAGAATTAGAATTAGATGGAGGAACAGAAACTATGACATCCGCAACTAAACAGGTAGCCGGGGTGGCCAATGCCCTAATACCTAAGAAAGAGACGGTTATTGCTTTTGCAAAACTTGGAGGGTATGTAACAGCGGGGGCCTATGTAAACAATTTCATAGCTACACAAATCAACACTTACCTACCTATGGAAAAGATTCCAGAGATACCCGTTATTTCAAAACCCACAATTTCCAGGGGTGTATCAGCTTTAGCCGGAAACTTTGTGTATAACATGATCCCACCTATGGCATTTGAAGTGCCATTTGTTGGAAAAATTGATGTAAAGGAGGCCGTTAAATTTGCAGTGGCCGGAGCATTTGCAAACTTTGCAGGATCTCTAGCAATAGATGTCCTTGAGTATGCAGGTGTAAACGTTCCACTGGCACTTGAACAGGCAATCAGATAAAAAATGGAGGAAAAAAAGATGGCAACAGGATATGAAAGACAGGATATAGTCAGTTTGACTAAAAATTCAACAGGATACACGGGTTCTGCAGGTTCAACATCAAACGTATGGACCGAGATTGCAACTTGGCAGACGCCAGCACAGGAGTGCTATGTAATTGATCCATCAATGGTCATGAAATTTGAGATCAATGATACAACACCTGCGCAGATTACATCCGGACAGGTCAGAATATCTAGATACAATCCTTCAAAGAACGTAAGAGAGACTATCTTTGAGGGTGATCTAGGAGAAATTCCATCATGGTCAAACCAGCAATCAAGTCTCTATACGATGAAATGGGGAAACAAAGCAGTCATCCCAAGCCAGTGGTACTTATCCGTTGAGTACAAGTCAACAACTGCAAGCGTTGCAGCTAACTGCAAGTACGCCTTACAGGTATTGAGGATACAGGGAATAACTGACGCTGAGATTAAGCAAGCCTTCAAAGGATTAATCTAAGTTTTCCTATTTGCTTTTCTTTTTGAGGGGTGAATATGGAAAACTTTCAAACTGATCTAAGTGGAAAATCGGTAGCAAATGGGGAGACTGTAGTCCTTTTTGAGCTTAATACTCACGGTAAATTACACCAGATAACAGCGGACATTTTTGCAGATAATACGCTTTTTCTAGAGGTCGATGACGCACTTGTAGGGAAGTATGAAGGAGCTTTAAGCGGTTCAGAAGATCTAGACCTAGAATTTAGAAGGCTTAAGGTTTCGTATTACAACAACTCAGGAGGATCAATAACTACAAAGAACATTAGGATCAAGGGGGCGTATCTTTGACATTCGTAAAAACTCAACTGTACCTGGATACCTGTACCTATCCTCTAAATA